>ERZ773277.431-NODE-431-length-48862-cov-4.507181_pt1 | contig 48862 bp, 46 predicted proteins | sample MGYA00511957_ERZ773277 | MGnify/ENA primary metagenome ERZ773277 (study PRJEB29015, sample SAMEA2737800) | human gut metagenome | biome: human gut; feature: human-associated habitat; material: faeces | place: China | collected 2012 ... | reverse complement strand
CAAAAGAGTTTAGAGAACATTTTGATTACATAATGTCAAAAATAAAAGAACAATTTGCGTAAAACTAAAAAAGAAAGGAATATTATGGGAGTTGAAAGAAATATAGATATAAAAAGCTTTCCTAAGCAATATTCGGCAGAGGAAAGCCCAATGGGTGGTATCGGACGAAAAGTTGAAGTTTGCTTTCATTACAAAGCTGACAACACTATTTCCGGTGTGATAATTCGGGATGACAAAGAGTCGCCATTTCGTACGTTAATTCGTCTTTGCGATGGAAGAGTGGTGCTTGCTACTGAGTGCCAATTCAGGGCACTCCCTGATATAGATAGAGAAACTATCGATCTATTTACATTTAATGAATAACAATAAAGATATGAGCATAAAGATAAGTAAAGAGGCGTATGAGAAACTAATCAAAGAAGATTTAGACTTTCTCAATAAACATTGTCCGAATAGTTTAGAATTAGACCATATTAAGTTAATTGTTTGTAGTTCTATTGATTGGCATTATCCGGAAAAGACTAAAAGTATGTGTCTTAAAGATAAAACAAAGGAATGCAACTTGTGCCACGAATGCGATGTATATGTTCTTAATCCGAGTTATTAATGACGTAAAACAAGATAGAAATGAAAAAAAGGATTAGAAAAAAGATGCTTTCCGACCCAAGCAGATATAAGCTACATCAATATGTAAGATATGCGCATCAATGGGCAAGCTCTATTGATTACAACTGCAAGTTATATGTGATTTTAGAGAGTGGCAAAATTGTAAGAGTCGATTAATTCAAAACCAGAATAGTAATGAACAAAAATATAATCATAAAGAAAGAGAAGCCTATCTGTCAGTTAGATGGGCTTCCGGGAGTAAAAAGACGTAAGGTTGATGCGTATAGTATCAATAATACAAGTGACATTGAATCAACCATCGAACTGGGATATGCGTGTACTTCTGCCGGAGATAATGGAGCTATAAATGTTTGGAAGGATGATGCAGGAATTATTCGCGGTGAATTAATGCGGTACTGTGTAACTGTTGAAAAAAGAACGTTTACCAGCTATGCAGAAGCGGAAAAATGCGTTAGTGATTGGCTTGAAAGGATTAACCCATAACAAAGTAATAATGAGCGAAAAATCAATATCAGTCTCTAAGGAGCAGGTTATTTGGCTTAGAGAAATGTACGAAACCTACCGGGCATTACTGGAAGGGACTCCCGATGATGGAAATGCGGCAGAGCTAAAGCAAGTGAAAAAGCATGTTCTTCCGCTTATTAAGGAATTGGAGAAAATTACCAAATGACGTAAAAAAAAATAGACAGGAATGAAGAACGGCTATAAAAGCCGTTCAATCATAAACAATAGTTCTTCCACTAATGAATAAAGATTAAGATAAAAATCAATATCCGTTGGAAACTTAGTTAAATACAGCTGAAGGCGAAGTTTTACATTCTTTTTCATAATTCAAATTTTAAATTTTCGCCTTTAAGGGTTTTGCCCTTTTAAAACCGTCTATTTTGGAACTTTCGGCGAATCAGCTGCGAATTATAGTAAATTTAATCAATTTAAAATCAAATAATTATATTGTAAAATGGCAAGAATTTATGTAGCAAGTAGTTGGAGAAACTCATATCAACAGGATGTTGTGTCGTTTCTCAGAAATGAAGGTCACGAAGTATATGACTTTACACATCCAAATGGTGACATGAGTTATGGTTTTTCGTGGTCGAGCATTGATCCAAACTGGAAGAATTGGAGTACTCAACAATATCAGGAAGCTCTCAATCATCCGATTGCACAAAAAGGTTTTGATTTGGATTTTAACGCTATGCAATGGGCAGATGTTTGCGTTATGGTTCTTCCTTGTGGTCGATCTGCTAATACAGAAGCTGGATGGATGAAGGGAGCAGGCAAAAGAGTTATGGTTTATTCCCCAAAGGAGCAAGAACCGGAACTTATGTACAAGATATACGACTTTATAAGTGACAGTATGTTCCGAATCAATGACGAAATAAATAGAGTATAACCCAAAAAGGAAAGAAGGAAATATGGCAAAGGTATTTATAACAAAATATGCCTTAACATCAGGCATAAAAGAAATGGAACTCGAAATTATAAAGTCAAATTTCGCAAATAGTCCAGATTATGTAAGAGATGGGTCTTGGACATTTTTTTATATCGGTAAAGATGTATTTCTGGATAAATCAGAAGCACTAAACAAAGCAGAGGGTATGAGAAAAAAGAAAATCGCTTCTCTTCGCAAACAGATTGAGAAACTGGAGAAGTTATCTTTTAATGAATAACCAAGATAAAGAAGGGTATTATGTGTTTGAAATTAATCTTTGTAATTCATTCTCCATATCTTCAGTTGAGATAGTTGTCAGGTATATATATGCCGTATCTTGCATATTCTTAATCTTTGCTAAAGATGAAAGTGGTTTTATGTATGGTTTTATTTCCATACGTTCCTTTCGCGTTTCTCGTGTGTTTTCTTTGCATTTTACCTCTTTAGTAATCTGCTTTATGACAGCATCTAATTTATCATGATAAGAATCAACAAGGACTATGACTTTAATGTAATCATCTGTTTTAAAATCAATTTTTCTTCTTTTTGGTGGTTCATTTCGCAGTTTTATGGCATCATTTAAAATACTATTAATCTGTTGTTGCCCTAACTTTTTATCATGAAGTAGCATGTTGCATTTGACCTCAACAAGAATTTTATTAGGATCATCTATTTTAATGTCAAATCCATTTGTATTTGCTTTCGTTTCTTCCACTGAGGAAATTAAATTAAGTTTTTGCTCCTCATTAAAAGACAATATTTCTGATATTTTATTAGCTGTAGCTAATGTTGCTATTGAGGTCAATATATTATGCACGTTTGAAAGAACGGACTTTAAATCAAATAGTTCTTTTATCGTAATTTGAGATTTACTTCTCTTTCTAATTGAATCCGTGAAACGAGAATATTCACTAATTAATTCATAAGACCTTCTATATACTTCTTTGTTCATAGCATTTTGTTAGGATACAAAGGTAGGAAATTATTTTAAAAGATGAATGTTTTAATAAAATAATGAAGTGCATATATTAGAGCTGGCCAGCCTACATTTCATAATATGGGATAGTTAAATCTAAAGTAAAATCGGAAAATCCGATTTTGTAAAACAGTGATAAACCTTTAAAATGATACAGCCAAAGCATTACAATTATCACAACCGGTCCGGACCACCCAAGTGCGCAAGGACTACATTAATCACTTCCGGCAGGAGAAGCCTTTAGAAGGTATATTATTCACTGACTTCATCCGGGATGTGCTTGAAAAGAGAAGCAGACGCAAGTCTGAACACTATGCAGCCGTTTACGATGCGATCATAAAACACATTGATAACTTCTCCTCAGAGTTTGATTGTGACATATTCACCAATTCGGTGACGGCTGAATTTTTAGATGACTTCATCATCTACCTGGAAGACCAAGGACTTCGATATAATACCATTGTCGGATACGTTCTGAAAATTCAATCACTTGTGCGTAGAGCATCTCAGTACAACTATGCAGTAGATAATACCTACGACGAGATTGATTTGAGGACTGAACCAACAAACGCCGTGTTCCTTTCGATGAATGAGATCACAAGAATATACTACTACAAGTTTGAGAAGCAGGATAAACGGAGAGCAAAGGAGAGGATTAGGGACATGTTCGTACTAGGTTGTCTTACTGCCTTGCGGTACTCTGACTATTCGAGACTGACAAGTCAGAACCTAATTGATAACTACATTGTCATCCGGACAAAAAAGACTAACGTTGACGTAAAGGTTCCAGCTCATGATTATGTGCGGGAAATTTTCTCAAAGTATGCCGGTCAGGTTCCATGCGGTCTTTGCATTCAGTACTTCAATAAGTATCTGAAGGTGATAATGAAAGAAATTGGATTGAATGATCTTGTTACCTATTCGTTCACCAAGGGCGGCGAAATGAAGACCGTTACCCGTGAAAAGTGGGAGCTGATAAGTAGTCATACTGCAAGGAGGAGTGCAGCAACAAATATGTATTTAACAGGGCGGATGAAGACGTTCGAGATAATGAAACTCACCGGGCACCGGACCGAACAGAACTTCTTTCGGTATATTCGACTAACTGGTGATGATACGGCCCGATCTATTTCGGGAGATATGTTCTGGAGTAAATAATAATAAAAAACAAATATTTTCATAATAAATGGATAAAATAAAAACATTTCTCATTAGGTTTTTCAAAAAGAGAAACACCTATTACGCAGTACTTCTATTTGATGGTCAGCAAGATTATATATCAGGAACCCCCTACCCTTCCATGAAAGAAGCGAAGAAGTTTTGTGATAAAATAGAAAAGACGAATTATACAATGAAGGTAACTGGTATTATCAGTTTTAAGACTAAAGAAACTTTGATACGAGCAGAAAACAGATTCGATAAAATCAGAGAAGAATTAGATGATTAATACATAGAACAATCTTCACTATTAAAAAAAATACATTTGCAATATGAAACTCAATAATTTACTTAGCGTCATTCGTGCAAATCAATCACGTAAAGGGCTATTTGTTATCCTACATTGTGATACAAACTTTGTCTCTATGTCAGATGGAGCTGTTAAAGAATTAGGCATTCAAAAAGGAGGTGTCCCATTTATCTTCGTCTACAGAACAGAGTATAACTCAGAAACTGTTTACGCTCTTAAACGTGTAAAATATGACTTTGCAATACGTACACAAGTCGGATTGGTTACAAAGAATCAGAAAACAGGCTTCCATGTATTCGAAAACATGTGTCCTACTAACCAAGCTATTTTCTTCGATCTCGAACTTCCGCACGATCAAGACCAAAAATTCAGACTTACAAAAAGAACCCTAAATGAATCAACAGAATATATACTCCAATATGAATCAGATAGTAAGTAACATTAAGCCGGACATTAAATTTATGCCCAATGGAGATATCCACCTTACATCAAAGGTGGTATCTCTATTAAACATACAGGAAGGAGACTCCATACAATTAGCCACCGATGATGAAGAAGTGTATATGTACATTCACATGCGAAACGTAAAAGAAAAGAATGTATCAGGAATAGCAAGAAAAGCTTCTAAATTCCCCAATTATCTACGCATCAGATGGACTTCCCTTTGCAGAAAAATAATAGAAATGGACGGAAGAGCAGAATACGCAGCATACCGTGTAGGAGATCCGTATGAAAAAGAGGGTCACAGAGTATTACCAATCATAACCAGAAAGAACTATGCAGCAGAAAGAGATTAAATACACAGGAATTACTACTATCCCTTCCGATTACGATTGCCCGGATGGTGATATTGCATCAATGATAAATTTAGTCAATGAAAATGGGAATTTAGTACCTGTCATTCCACCCGAGATTCTCTTTGTTTTAGGCAATAATCAAAAAGTATTGTACATTCATAAGACATCAGACTATTGCAATTATATAGTATGCGACACAAATGAAGGGATAAACAACGGTAAAATTCGCTATTTCACCGAGAATCCGTCAACACAAAAAGACATCATCTCAATAACGAATAAAGAACTATATCAAATAAACTCCATCGGAAATACACTGGTTATTCTTACCGACCAAGGATTAATATATGCACTTTACAAATCAGGAAGTTATGTAATCATGGGAGACAAAGCCGAATTTCCATCCATTTCCTTCAGGCTTAGAAGCACAATTAAAAGCTCGGAGATAATGACATCTAGTTTTCCTGCAGGAGGAGTATTCAGCGGTATATCACACCCAATTCTAGAAGAAGAAGCAGCCAAAGCCACTAGAGACGTAATTTTCGCATATATCAATCCTGAATCAGCAAACATTAAAAACACAAATGGTTTTCAACAACCATTTATGATAAGATATGCATACAGGCTATACGATGGAAGTTTATATATGTTTTCTGCTCCAGTCAAAATGGGACCAAGTGAAAATGCTCATTTTTTAGCAAGAGTAGCAGGGTTTAATACTAACAATGGAGCTGTAACCGGAATAAATATGCAGATAACTTCCATTTCATCCTCTCTATATTATGAAATTACAAACTACGACATACTAAAAGAATCGTTACCCAATTGGATGGATATTGTAAAAAGTATAGATATATTCATAACCCCTTCCCTGGCAGGAGTAGACCAAGAAAATAGCTGCCACAATATTTTACCATACCTCTATGCAGACACCTCAAGTAATGAAAGAGCAGATGTCAAGTCACATACATGCATTGGAGAAAAAGACGACTCTGGAAAACCAATATACCGTGAATATAACATGTCTGAAGCGTGGGGAGAAAGCATATCTCAGCAATCCTTTATCTCCATGAAAATCAGCACTTTTCTAGACAATGAGAGTGCACTACCTTTTTATCATATATGTTCCATTGATATAAATAAAATAGCAAAAGGAGAAAATATACTTCCCATAGAAAATGGTGCGCTTAATGGATTAAAAAATAGAGAATTTATGGAAGGAGATAGCCAGCAAAGTGGCACACGTGTAGCTAAACATGCTTTTACATATAATTCAAGACTAAACCTAGCCAACATAACCATGATTCCAACGAGTATTCCATTAGAATCATGTTTTCAATATATAAATGGAGAATACGATAATACATCCAAAAAAGCTATCAAAAAAGTATACAGACACAAAGGATACGTTTTTATCGAATCTGAAAAACAAGATATCATGGTCGATATTATTAGTAATATAGAAATGAATATCCTTTCCTCCTTCTTTTTCTATCCTGATCCAAAAGCATTTAAGATTATTATTGAAAGGGAGGATAATAATGGTATAAAAACTTATTCCAGCACTAAACTTACTGAGCACAAATCCTTGAATGGCGCATATACAGATTCTATTAATAGTTTCGTTTCGAATTTTGACACCAGCATTCTATCAAATATCAGCCGTGGAATACCTCATTACAACGAGATACACACTTCCGAAGTAAACAATCCATTTACATTTCCTCCAACCGGAGTAAATACAATCGGCTCCGGTGAAATACTAGGAATCCGCTCCGCCACCAAAGCTCTCTCTCAGGGCCAATTCGGACAATTCCCACTATATGCATTCACTGACGAAGGAGTATGGGCGCTCGAAGTATCCAGCGAAGGAAAATACACAGCGAAACAACCGGCAACACGTGACGTATGCAATAATCCCGAATCAATAACTCAGATAGACACAGCCGTCCTATTTACATCCGAACGAGGCATCATGCTCATACAAGGTTCCGAGAGTGTTTGCATATCCGAAATTCTAAATAAAAAATCATTCGACATTTCCACACTAAAAGGATACAAGCAGCTTGCACAAATGGCAGGACTGACTACTGATCACTTCAAACATACAAGTCTCATGGAGTACATAAAAGGATGCAACATGTCTTACGACTACACAAACCAACGCATCATCGTATTCAACAAAGAATACTCCTACGCCTATGTATTTTCATTGCAGACGAAAACATGGAGCATGATCCCATCCAATTTCATAAACTCCGTCAATTCATATCCTGACTCTTACATCATGGCTAAAAGTAACACCCTTGTCAATGTATCCAATACAGGAAACGAATATTCAAAAGGAGTAAAAGGAATAATCATCACTCGTCCGCTAAAGCTCGACTCCCCCGACCTGCTAAAGACAATCACTCAGTCTATTCACAGAGGAGTATTCGAAAAAGGACACATCAAATCAGTTCTATATGGCTCCAGAGATTGTATTAACTACATACCAATAACCTCCAGCCTTGATCATACTATACGTTCCATTCATGGCAGTCCCTACAAATACTTCCGATTTGCAATTATAACGGAGCTATCTCCCGGAGAGAGTCTTTCAGGAACATCTGTTGTCTATGAAACTAGACAGACAAACAAACTCAGATAAAAAAACAAGGGTGGTCGAACAAACGTTAAACCACCCTTATCTCCCTCATCCTAAAAGGGGTACATCTTTATCCTGACAGGTTTCACCCTCACATTCAAAAACCTCTTTACTTTTGCAAGTTCCATCAAGGCTTTATTTTCATAATACGCTACTTCATCTTTTTTAGTTACGGCAAACCACCCAGCCAAAGCCTCATTCACTAAATAAGCATGCATTGCATTCTTCACAGCTTCCACATTTAATTTCGAAAAGCTATCAGGAACACACAAACGAGCCGTATACTCTTCTGGAGAAACAAAAGTATTATCCACATCCATGTCCTCATCTGTTTCAATCTTTGTATATCCGGTCATATCATTCAACAAGTCTCCCCAAGCTTTATTAAGAGTCTGCGTAGTCTTATCAGCCTTGCCATCGTCACAAATATCCATCACTAAACTCCGATCATCATCCTCTCCACGAATAGTTTCACCCACCGCATACGCCGAAAGATTAATTTCATAGATAAGTTCAGACCTAATCAACTTTATAGTTATATACCGATCCATCACTCAGATACACTTGGCACTACCCTTGTAGGAATTGTCCTTTTATTCACAGACTCTCTAATAGATTGCAAGGCAATAACCGCCAAATCTGAATAGTTCTTTGCCTCACTCGGATTAGTTATCATAAACCAATCACATATAGCAGTATTTACTAGAAATCTGTGACAAGCAGCCGCAATAGCATCCGAAACAGCCTGATTAAAGTTACTCGGCATCTTTAATGTCAACTTGAAATCACCCGCTTCCTCCTCTTGAATATCATTTGCTTTATCCGTATTGCCAACCATGTAATTGGACATCTTTGTTTTCAATTCCCTATGGGCATCACCCAATGAACGAAGAATCTGATTCTTATGTTCTTCGTCATCTCCCATCTGCATGTTTGCAACCTGCTCAAAATTATCTCCAGCAAAACGGCTGACACCAGTTAAATGTGTTTTGTTTTGCACTTCATAAACCAACTCTGTTTTAACCAAAGTAATAACTAACTCCTTCTTCGCCATATATATTTCTTTTTTAAAATGAATATTTTTCAAATAGACGGGACTATCCTCTTCGGCTTTTTCCGGTAATACAACTTGCTTTTTGCTTCATTACCACAGTTAATCGCCATCCCTGAATACATATCCGCCTCCTCCTTATTAGTTATTGCAAACCATTTACTAGCAATTGAATTAACGACACATGAAAAAAGAGAGTCATTGATTGAGTCAACCAAATTACTATCAAAGTTACTTGGCATTTCCAAAGTAGCAGTCCAGACCTCACTTATATCCACATACTGAGAATTAACCTGGTTACTTACTGTTATAATAAACCTCTTGACTTCATCAGTTATTGCCCCGACTGCCTCCCGCCAAAACCTTTCCAGCATCAATCTATCGTCATCAGTTGTAAATACGCGATCATAAGCCTTTCCGGTATCTTCAATGTTTTTTGCGCCAACATATCCGGTAAGTTTAGCGACTTCATCATATACATTGGCTTTCTTTATACTGAGAACTACATCCATATTCATTACTTTAAGATGCAAATAAAGCTATAAAAACACACAACTTCTTTCTATATATTAATCTGCAAATCATATGAACCTTCACCACAGATATATGTCATGTCCTCATACCCCACAAAAAAGAGGTAGCTTATTCGGCCACCTCTTTTTCTGTCGGAACTAAAGGGGAACAGTTTTCTCGGTTTACAACTATATCACGCATCTTGGGTTTATCATTAAAGTTACGCGAAATGTTTCTTATTAAATCGCTATAATTATCCGAACCATTTTCTTGTTGCCAGTAGTAAACCTTAATAGAAGCACAATTATCATGTTCAAATAAAGTGTTGAGTAAAGTTCTGTCAGAGTTGCCACAAGAATGTCCCATTATAAATACTTGATATATCCCGGATTCTATAAACTCCAATAATCTTCTGTAATTTCTTGTTTCATGATAGTTTATGGATTTTATATTCTCCAAGAAATCATTATCCTGTAACTCTTCTATTTTCTTATATGTATTATCTAACTCATCCCCATATCCAAAAATCATAGGATTTGCCTTATTGTAAAGTTCCCCATGAATATTAATTATCTCATTATCATTCTCTTCATCAAGATATAATTTTTGGGCAGTATTCGTATAATTAAAATTTAAGAATACTATCTGCGTTGGAATGCAATACTTCTTTTTAAAATGATCGCTCTCTAGTTTATTTTTAAGATGCATCCTATAAGTTTCAGCTGTAGAACAGAAAGGATCTGGTTCTGCCATAACTCTTCCAAAAACTTCCATTTCATTGCCAGATTGATCTATATCTTTTAATATAGAATCTAAATACTGTTGCTGTTTCTTTAATGCAACATCATTTAATTCAATCAGACTATTCACTGATTCAATTATCGATGCATGTTGAGTGACAGAGCTTTTTGATATCCCATACAAATACTTTTCGAGTAGATTTTTTATTGCTTCAAATTCAATATTTAGTTTCTTAACTTTCTGACTCCGTTCTTGAGCATTTTCCTCTAAACTAAGTTTTTTCAATGCATCATAATATTCATTTTCTATATCTACCCAATTTACAAGAGAACATTGATGAGATATACGCTCAAAAAAACGATTTTCAAACTTTAAATGAACTGTTACTGGTGTATTAGGGTCATTATTATACTCATCAATTAGTGTGTACAATTTCTCTAATAGGGTGCCTTTTTTGCATGGAAAGGAGCTTTTATTAATTTCTGTCTTACCATATTTTTTCTCAAAGGCAACAAACTCGTCCTTATAGTTACCAAAATAATCCATTCCTCCCCAGTTTTCTTTCAGCCATTGGTCATATCCCCCAAATACCTTTTCTGTTACATTATTCCAATAGTCATCTATAAAATCCCGATATCCAGTTTTAAGCTTATGTGCCATATCAAATCCGTTACCGATAATTATAATTCTATTCATGTCGAAGATTTATTTAAATTAACTACAAATTTTATAATTCCTATGCAGAGTTGTGTTCGCTTTTCCTCTGCTATAATGTTTCTATTTTGGTGTCTTACTGCTATCTTCAAACCGTATATCATTATATTGATTTAAATAAGATGTTCGATTATTTGTAAGCACTTTCAATTGCCAAATAATGTCATCATATGCATCTTGTCCATAATGGTGAAAAACAAAACTTTTACTACGGCAATCCTTTTTTGTTTGATTTTTAAAAAAATCATCAAAATAGGAATGATCTGTTTCTCCTAATGAATAACCAAAAAATATAATTTTATCTGCATTCTCTAAAATTTGAGGTAATCCTCTTACTTTTTGACATTTATTGTGAGATTTATATAAAAAGACATGTTGCCGTTCTAACTCAAAATTATCTTGTACTCCAAAAACAATATCTTTTTTCAATGAACCATGTATTTGTAGAATTTCATTCTTTGTAGAATAGCCAGACGATTCGAACATAATAGTCTTTTTAACAAAATTCGTGTAGTTGAAATTAACAACATAATATGGCTTTCTTTCTCTTATTATATCTTTGATGAGTTTGTATGCAACAGAGTTAGCTACTTTCTCATTAGGATATTCGATATTCTCAACTTCTTTTAAATAGTTTTTTAATGCCCAACATAGAAAATCAAAGTCCCGTCTAAATGCACTTCGGATTTCACTAGAATTCATGTCTCCTCTTATTTTTTGGGGGATTACATCAATTATTTTAGCTCCATTATTTAGGATTTTAGCATAATTGCCTAATTCTTTTTCTAAATCTATCCAGTTTGTTCCATCGTGTGATTTTTTATAGTCCAAATATTTGGCTAGGACACTATTATCTTTTGTAATTAAATCTTTAAATTCTTCACTTCCCATAAACTCTTTATAAGAAGTAGGCATGCCTATATTCTTATCAAATCCATTTCCTATTACTAAAACTGTCTTATAATCATCTAATTTATCCATCTGACTACTTATTGTGATATTTGAAACAAAAAATTGAATTAATATTATATTGAGAGTAAATATTCTTGAAAATTAAAAAGCCCCGACCATTCAGCCAGGGCAAATCCCGTCGTCACGGGTAGAAATAAATGATTCCCGGGACAAAGGTACTACTTATTTCTACCGATGTACATAAAATGAGAAATTATTTCTATTCTATCGAACTTTTCAGATACCCTTAAAAAAGAACATTATTTCACCACTCAGTGCATCTTTGAGTATTGCTTTTGTTATATCCCTTGCATCGAGAGTTATTAATGTTTGTTTGTGTGTCTTGCTATTAATATATTTGACCGTTTTTATTTTTACTTTTCCCCAATTATGGGTAATAACATAGGCGTTCTTAAAATCAAATACATGTACTGTTTTTTGAGGACGTTCATCTACTAATTTATCAAAAGTCGTAATTACATTACCTTTTTCATCAAGAATCTCATCTCCAGCGGTATCTAAAGGAAGATAATCTTCTCCCCATTCATTACCTCGTTGCGAAAAGCTGGGACTGAAGTTTCTATATGATAACCAATTTATACTATTTGCTTTTGCCCAATCATTATCAAGTGAAAAAACACGTTGGGTAAGAGATATACCTAAACTGAGCCTTGCTTCTGCTACTATGCAATCATCATCTTCACTAGGAGTTCTTAATTCTTTTAGATTAATTCCGCAAGAATCTGCTATTTTTTTTGCTCCTGCCTGGTAGCCTTTTTGAGTTATCATAATACCTTTAACATCAGTAAGGTCAGCCAATACACCGCGAAATGCATTTACTTTATCAACAGAGAGCTTACGGTTATAATTTTTGCATTCGATAGCTACTTTGTGCTGAACACCAGCTATTTTATATTCCCAGTATACATCTATTTGATGTTTTTGTCCTGACTTACCAATGAGCTTGACATTGTGTTCAACATTGGTTGTAATACCACGAGCATTGCTTAACTCCTGATATATTTCTTGTGTAAACTTCTCGTATTCGACATTTTGGTTCATAAAACTATACTTTACAGATTCTAAATTCGTTAAAACATATCTTCTTCATAATCTTTCCAAGACAACAGCCTATATGAATCTTTGGCAACTCCTATATTTTCCATTACAGTTTTTGCACGCTGCCTATCATCGTCAGTATAACAGACTATTATCCAACTCAAGCTATCTGAAATAGAATCTCTAATTTTAGAAATATATGGCATATCAATATCATTAAGGGAATGTCCTAACACAACCACTTTTTCTGTATATTTTAGAGAATCAAAAAAAATTTGATTTCTGTCTATAATATCTTTTACTGGTTTCTGAAATTGATAAAAAAGAGAATGAGAAAAAGCTTCTGCATCAGAACCTGGTGCCCTATTGCTTTCTCCATTTTCATCTAGTTCAGGTATTTCACCTTCTGAAGTTTTCTTTCCATGTCCAAAAACAATACTTTCCTCATTATTATCGCCAATATATCCATGTATATGAAAAACCTTTGGAATATTATAAATTCTTTCAATTGTAGATGTATAGTTAAAGGATAAAAAGAAGGCATCCTTTTCAAAATGCATATTTTTTCGTTCTATCTCTGTTTCAGATATTTCATTAATCCAATCCCAAAATGACTGCCTTATTTCAAAATACGCCTTCTCAGACTCTTCAATAATCTCGTCTTCTACTCCAAAAAAATCGCTCCACTGTGGATGTTCCTGATCCATAAATCCTTCAGAAACGTTATCATGGTCATAAAAAAATGACTTTGCATGAAAACTTGCAAGATCATTCTCGAAATCTGACCACCAATAATTATCACTCTTTTTATCCTTTTTTACTTTAAGAGTGAAATATTGATTTAGGAAATCTTCAACATTTGACCTGTTATTTTTTACATATCTATGGTATTCATCATAAGAAGATTTTAAGTTATGCTGTAGATCAAATCCATTTCCTATTATATATAATGTACTATTATCCATAATTGTATCGTTTAGTTATGTCACAAAGGTAAGTTTTTAAATCTATGATTTCGAGAGGTATCGCATCAAATTTCAAAAGAAAGCCCCGACTACGCTTAGGCGAGGCTAATTATTGGAATTAATAACGTATTATCTTCTCTCGATCTCGAAAACTAGCAACTTTTCCGTAGAGAGATGTACAACAGACATCCACGTCTGTACACAAATGTACTAATTATAAATGAGATAAGCAAAAGAAAGCCCAGAATCAGAGAGACGGGGCGAAACTCATTGTTCTTTAATCAGTCCCTAATCCTCGTCAGGAAATAGCAAGGACATTTGTTGGTACTGCTTTGGTAATGCAGTTTCTAAAAGCTGCATGAATTTCGGAAGATTATAATTACAAGCCTTCGCCAAAGTTTGAACAGATGCTAGATGTTCTTTCAGTTTAGGATGACCGATCTCAGTTGTGAGATATTGATGTAATTTCCCTTTTCTATTTCCATTATCATTTTTAGGATTAACTTTCTTCAATTCGGTAAGCACCATTGGACCAAGACGTTCATAAACAACATCGTTTATCCAATATCCTACAACTCCGGGGTGCTTATGAGTCTTTGACCAACTCCAATTATGTAATTTATATAGCATTTCAAAAAAACTCTCATCAAATGTTTTGGCCCATCGTGCAGCCTCTTGTGAAACAAAAGTTTTTAGGAAACGTTGAAGTTCATCTTTAGCTCTTCCTTTTTCTTTATCATATCCAGTAGCTTCATCAACAAGAGCAATAATACCAACCTTTGCAACGGCACGGATAATAATAGTAGCATTCTTAACGTATTCCTCTTCTATCTCAAAATGCCGGTCATTTCCTGCATCAATGATTGCATTACAAAGATCTATTAGCAAGGTTGCTTCATAACCGTAAGTTACTGATTGAGAACCGCCTGCATTATTTCTTTTAAAGGGTATAGGATTATTCAACTTCTCTAAAGTACCGGTCACTAAGTTCATTTGAATAGCTTTACTATTTATGAATCTATTAATCCAAGATCCAGATGTTTGCTTTGCACCAATGGCACTTTGAATACCACGACCAGAAAATACTCTCATTCCATTTTCAAGAACATAGCAAGGTAATTCCAAATTCCCAAGTCTTAAGGGTGTTTTGTCAGATCCAAACTCAGCCTTTAATACATCTTCTTCAACTCTAAGCTCTGAAACTGGAATATTAATAGCATGTGAAATTTTGCTTAACAAGCTTTCACTTATATTCCCGTTTACTCCTTTACTCAGCCCAACTTCAGATACACCTATCATTTCAGCCAATTCTTTTTGGGTTATTCCTTTTTCTTTTATTGCATCTTTTATTCTATTTCTCATATATGTTTAATTTTTCAAGCAAAAGTACAATTTATAATTTAATTATCAAATAATACACCAAATAATTAAACCGGTTATATTAGACAGAATAGTTTATATATCTAGTAATATACACTTATATCTTTACTTGTAATAATAAAACACATAACTACTCCAATGATCCCATGCACACTTTATCCTTATAAAATACCCCGACTTATCACAAGCCGAGGTATTCAAAAGTTTTTTTATTATGAATTTAAAAGTAGTTATTTCCTTCTTATTCTATATACAGGCCATCCCGCAACGATTAAGATAATGATGCCTATATAGATTTTATCTTTATGCAGATCCCACCAAGATAGTTCGACGACTTTTTCTTTCTGATTCATTAAGGCATTCACCTTGTTACTTATCGTATCCAATCGACCGGAGACCTGCTGCATAGTAAACAATAATACTTCACTAATTTCTGTGCGTTCCTGTTCTTGCTTGGAAGCTGTAGTAGTACTTTCTTTAATAGGATATTGCTTTCCTGTTGAATCAGGAGAGGAAAGATATACAGTCGTATTCTCAATCTTCAGATCGCTCAACTTGTCAGTAGTAATCTTTGTTTGTTTGCTGACATCAGCACGCAATGACTCGATCATACTTTGAATACGACTAAATTCACCGGAGTAGTCGATCTGCTTTTCTGTTTCCATATTCCGTGAACTCCGACAGGATGAAAACCATATTGCTGACATCAGTAATATGATAAATACATAGATTAATCGTTTCATAAGCCTAAGTATTTCAAGATTCCTTCAATATGAATCCGGGCAACCGTATCTTTACCCTCCCGAGACAAAAGGTATTCAACGTCCTCTTTATTATCCTGAAAGAAGTTTTCCGTTAGCACAGCCGGGCAATTAGTATCCCGGCAGATGGCTAGGTTCTGCTCCCAATATGGCTGTTGGGGCATCGGCTTACGAACCAGCACAGGAATACATTCTGCTACTTGCGCCAGAGATTCGGCTAACCTTTTGCTATTTAATGACGCATTATTCGATACAAATACACTCCATCCACGTGCATTCATCCAACTCGCACCACTACCGGCCGCATTGCAGTGAATAGACACAAGGATAGCTTTCTTTCCTGTCTCCTTGTAAATCGCATTAGCTCGGCGACATCGTTCAGACAAAGGAACGTCTGAATCTTCCTTCACAATCCGCTCGGCATCAATTCCATTTTTGCGTAATCCGGCTACTACTAGATCGGCAATCTCTCTAGTGTATGACCATTCTCTTAATCTTCCGTCAGGAGAACGCTTACCTGACGTGTTTTCTCCATGACCATTGTCAATCAAAACTTTCATTTCTTTTCCTCCTCTTTTTTAGTTCCTATATTAATTTTAATCAGAGGCCCACACTCAGCTATTACAGCTAATAGACATATTGTTCCAAGCTAATGCCAAAAGTCCTGAAAAATAAACTCTAATACTCCGATCATTTCTTTTCCTCCCTATAATTAATAGTCACTCGGCGGCTGCCGGTTAGTGCATCCGTGTACATCACATTTCTTTATTTCAGCTTCTTTCAATCTAAGCTCCAGTTCATGTTTCTTATGAATATCTTCCAGATGAGCGGACTGTTCCTGCCGGAGTTCAACATAAATAGCGTCAATCTTGGCGTCACGTTGAGCGATACGATCTTCAAGCCATGCGACTTGCTTGCGTTCATTTTCATCCTCCATACTATCCGCTGTCGCATCTTCTTTCCTTGCATTCGTTCGACGATTCACGTAGAAGTTAACTATCCATTTGATTGCTTCGAAGCCTCCCAAAGCCCCGATCAGCGCCAGCCATTCATTTAATCCCATATTCCTTTTCTCTATCTAATTATTAATACTACCTTTGTATCGATTAACAAGCGAAGGGGTGGTGCCTTTCGCTATTTGTTTTGTTTGTGTTATTAAGCCGCTAACTCGTGATGAGCAGGCGGTTTTCTTTTTTTATAAGGCAGCTAATCCTTCGTTTACCTCCTGCAAGATACTTTCAAACATGGTAACATGTGGTGCTATTTCAACATCTTCAGGGAAGTTCATCGACTTATTGCCGCTTTCAAATGACATACAACCTGAATAGGATTGATTCTCGGCATTACACTTATAGATGTTACATGACAAGCGGAGCAGATTCTTGCCATCATACACGTAAGAAACGTGATACTCATACTCACCACCTTTTGCAGTAGATTCGACCTGTGTAGTTCTCAAATTCTCTGTTAAATACTTTGTTTTCATAAATTCTGTTTTTAAAGTGATTAATAATATATAGTTCTATAATATATTTTTTGTGCTAAATCATTCTTTTGCAAGCGCTTCATTAACCGCTATCTGCACGACTGCGACAAAGTTAGTTCTCACGTATTCCTTGATGCGTTCCGCTTCGTCTGACGACAATTCGACTTCACCATTTTTATAGATTCTCTGCGCTAACTCCAATTCACCTAGATCGGCGGTTTTCTGGTAGATAGTATTACCTAGCTCCTTACTTATATCGAAAGTACTCTTATTCCCTTCGATGTCTGTTACTTCGATTTTTCTAAAGTCTATTTTCATAATATTTTGTTATTAACCCATACCAAATAAATTATTTACTCCGCTTTGCATAGCTCCTGTTACAAAGATCCTAAAAGACCAAGGCGCAATTTCGGCCCTACCTTGACTAGCATAATTGAGACTTATTCTTTTTGTGTAACTTGAGTTATTGATTAATACTATCATTTTTTGTGTACTAGCATCGCAGACACAAGCGATATAATTAGTATTTCCGGATAATATGATACAGTCTACAGGTTGTCCATTATCTTTTGGATATACATGTCTGACTCCTGCATTTCCCATACCATATATATGAAAGTATACCTCACCAGTATCGTAACCATAATACTCCATTGTTGTCATCTTACTATGACCAAACTCGCCACGACACCATAAGTCTGATGTGTAGAAACGCCACGATCTTTTATCTGTTGAATTATAACCTTGTTGATACAGATCGCCTGATATCCACGTTCTTGAAAAGTCAATATTGAGTGAGGCCGCAACATTATCGCTACCACCGGAAGTATTAAATGAAATTTTTCCACCTGAACTGCCAGATGCTGTAAGCTCCTTAAAAGATCCCGTAGCACCATCAAGATGTTTAACTTTTAGAGTATCTACGTCAATAAAATCAGTCACGATTTTACCACTAGTAATAAACGTTTTACCACCAACCAACATCGCACCCGTTGCAGGAAGTGAGAACTTTCCTTCTGCAGTCAGTTCTACTCCCGTAACATTGTGCTTAATTGATCCACCTTTTATTAACCATCCTTGCGTCTTTGACAGATTACCAACAAACAAGCCGGATGTACCTAGTATGTCAATCGTAGCGTTTTGGGCTACTAGTAACTGCGTAGCGACATTAATAAACTCATTAAATAGAGTCCATTTTGTTGAGTCGAAGGAACTGGAAGATGTATGACTCGTTTTACAGGAATAAGTATTTCCATTATAAATGACCGTATCCCGGTATTGGGAATTATTCACGTATGCCGTACTCGCTTTCCATTCACCACGTGGACGAATAAGAGCACCGGGCAATCCTGTCGCTCCTTGTGTTCCTTGTTCTCCCTTATCCCCTTTGTCGCCCTTGTCGCCTTTGTCGCCTTTCACCTTCGTCCACGTATAAGCGGAGAATGTTGTGCTGTCCGTAGCCGTGAAGTCGGTGTACTGTCCGATGTATGCGCCCGGAGTCTCACCACCGTTTGCCGTGAACGTCGTACCATTATCCGAGTATTTGATATGCAGATAGGTAGTCTTACCGTTCGCTCCGGTTGGTCCGGCGATACCTTGATCTCCTTTCACACCCTGCGATCCTTTCAACTGCACCCACTTGTATGAGGCGTACCCGGTTGGAGCGGTCGAGCTTGTTGTCACCGCAGTACCGATATAAGTGTTAGGCGTATCGCTCATCGGATTACCGTTCGAGTTAGCGGAGTACTTCACATGGAAGAACTGAGATGTACCGGGAATGCCTTGCGATCCGGTAGGACCTGTTTCACCTTTAGGTCCTGTCGCACCTGTTGCACCATTTATGGCACCTACACGAACAGTTGACCACGAAGCAGGAGATGTAGCCGGAGGAATAACTACACCCGCTCTCACCCATAGGTACTCATTCGTGGCACAAGCAGGCGGAGTTTTACTCCATCCACTTGCAGGTGCAACAGTACCAGACGTAGACTTTGCATATTCCTGCACTGGATACTGTCCGTCCTTTACTATACTGATCGTTATTTGTCCCCTTGCTACTATCATGTCATTATTTTAATGAAAGTTCAACTACAAATGTTGCTTTTACATCGACTTCTGACGCTGTGACAGTGATAGATTTTCCCGTTTTAACTCCGCTTGTCCCCCAGGCAGTATCTTGTGTTCCGTCCTGCTTGTACTTCTTCCAGTCGAAAGTGAATTTGGTATCAGCCGCACTGTCAGCAAATGCTTCTCCATTTTGCCATACTTTGGCATTGATAGTCGTACTTCCTTGGCCGTTTACCAACTTGTCACCGGTAGTTGATGATACTTCGATTACATACGGGTCGGATAGGTCAGAAAACGAAATAATGTCACTTACTGACGTGTTATACGTGCCGCTCGCTGTATCCGTATCTTTGATAATACATTTGAACGATTCGAAGTTGAGAACAGCACTAGCCGGAATAGTAATCTCGTTCGTGGTTGTGCCTGTAATACCGTAAGCGTTCGAAGCAGCTAAAGATTCCCATGTACCGTCCGATTTCAATTTGTGCCACTGGTAAGCAACCTTATCCGCGTCGATACTACTGCCGCGCCACATATCGCAATGGGCAGTTAATGTCGAAGATTGGTCGTTTTTGAAAACATTCCCCTTTGGAGCGTAGGCTATCGCGCAAATAAGCTGTCCGGCGTTCTCCGTTTTGGTGTAGTTGATAACTGCCTTAACAGGAGTTTCAAGTTTCGTATCGGGGTCAACATAAATACCGGAACATTCTATCTTTAACTGCGATGCGCTAGTCATGTTATTCTTGATAGTAAGCGCATAAGGCGAAGTAGCTGCAACCGTACCGCCAAACGCAGTAATAGCCCCACCATTGATTGTGTAAGTTGGTGCGGATTTCAATCGGCTGATAACATTTGTTGTCGTACCGGATACATACAGTTCTGGAGTAACGACCAAGAACGGTGAAGCCGTCCAGTTAGGCACATAAGAACTGTTTTCTTTGTTAAAGATTTGGGTTAACGGTTGGTTGCTTCCCAAATACATACTCATTGATTTCGCGTCGTTTAAATCGACGATGGTAATTTGTCCTCTTGCGATTGGCATAATTTTGATTATTAATTTGTTACTACTATTTTTGTATTTCCACGTTAAAAACTTAATTATTATGAAATATTACCTATAGGTCCCATTTTTCCGGGATCATCTCCGCGACCAGATTTTGCGGCAGCTTCATGCAATTTCCTAAGCTCTTCGTCGGGAATATCTATTATCATTGATGGTCCCTCTTGAAGAATCCGTGTGCCGGGGGGGAGCTTACTTAAATCTATATCCGACAACGATACTTTACTTAAAGGCTGACCGGGATTACGCTTGTCCGTTTCAGCAACTCTACAATTTTTTTCTTCCATAATAATAATCTTTAAAGTGAAACAATACAATTAAATGTTGCACGCCCCCAAACATCATCCGGGGTAAGTATAAGTACATGCCCGTGCCCGACATGCGTCTCGTTAAATATCTTATCGGTATCCGAATTGTTACTTTTCTTCTCCCACGAAAAGCGGGAAGCCGGAATGCTTTCGGTAATATCAGCATCTCCCTTCATAACATAGGTTGTTAGAGTTGTAGAGATTGCCCTGTTGGAGAATATATTCCCGTTTGAACTTAGGATATTGACTGTTACCGCATCTTTTCCTGCTGCCGATTTTTCCAGCCAGTCCGTTGCGTTTTCTTCCGGCTCTTGTGTTGTTGGCTTATCAGAGATACATAGCCATGATGAGCCATTGTGAGTTACTTCGTCATAATAATAGTAAGTTCCCATCGCCCATTCTCCTTTGAAGCAAGGGACGCGACTTTCTGTTACCCCATCGTCGGAGATCTGTTTGATTACTCCTGTCATATAGATGTTACGCAGGTAAGCACTGTGTCCGGTCATGTCAATTCCAAATAGTTTCAAATTAGACAGATCACCTAGCTGCATCACGATCATGTCAGACGCAATTTCCCAATCGTTCACTCTTGTTAAGTAGCGGGAATAACTTTGTGTTGAGTAGCTAGACTTTTGTCGGTCTTTATTCGTGAAGTTACCATAAGCGACAAAATGCATCAACTTAGTAGGATGATGGGAGAATCCACTCCTTAGCACATATTTAAACGTGGAATTGCCTAATTTCTCTGTTATTCGGAAATAGGCTGTCTGGAATCCAGTCCGGTTATTAAATATGCCTTTGCAGATGTCGTCTGTTTCAAGACTTGCTAATTCGCCCGGTTCTAGTTTAAGATAGAGAAGTCTGTTAGCTTCGTCTACCTTTTCAATAATCCCACCGCCCGGAGCATTCCATTCCTCACCCGATATAACAGATACACGATTATACCTTAATTCATCAGCCTCAAGAAATTCGCGTATATGAACCGACTTAAATTCTGCTTCTCCGGAAGCATTGATAATCCATCCTAACAGCTTAGCTGCATAGTCAGAAGAAGAAATATCACCGGAAAACTTTGCGATACAAGCCGTCAAAGTTCCTATAACATCAATTCCACCTTTAAAATGAATCAGTTTTTCAGCTGTATCCTCTACGACCTTACTTAGATATTTCGCGTCTGCTACTTCTTCAGTAGAAATTTTGTGTAACTTAAAATGGTTTCTTCCGTCCTCTTTAGAAATAGATTCGTCCTCTACTAACAAATACAAACTCTTATCACCATCAATCGATATAACTTGCCCACGATAGGGAACATACGCTTCTTCATCTGTGTTACGTGCATATCTTAACGCATCTTCCATACTATTCCAAGTTTCAGTAGCGTCAATCGGGCGGTCTGACGTTCTACGGTATTGGATAGCTAGACTAGCACCCGGTATATTTAAAGATGCTAAACCGGCTAGCAGTACATTAACTAAGTTGTTTTTATTCATCTTTATGCTGTTTTAAAGGTGAACGTATCAGAGTCATTTACCATGATAGACTGCACGATCCACATCTTGTATTTTATCGCTTCACTGTTATTTGCTCCTTCCACCGATATCTCAATTGGTCCTGAGCAGACCCCTCTGTCTTCGATGAAATTCCCAGGATAAGCTGTCAAAGTAAGCTCTATTAGCATATCAGCAGGGATACAAATAGCAAACTTCTTCCATTGCCCAATAGAGAATTTATATGTACCTTTACCATTATATAAGCCATTACTATCTAATGAACGTACATCATTAGATGATTGAGGAATAGAAGAACATACGCCGGCGAACCATTTACGTTTGACGTTGACACTAATTGTATTATTGAGAGTTAACTCCCCCAACGAACCATCCGCACTTTTATTTAGCACTACAGTAGCCTTATAACTTTCCCCCGCAGTATAATATCCGTTTAATCGACGCACCGCCGTTTGCTGCCCGGAGTTCACTTCTGAGAAATTAAGTTTATTAATATTTGAATTGTCAATAAAAGCATTCTTAACAGGACCTTGCCCATTTAGTATTACAGTATAAGATATTTCTCCCTTTCCAGACCCAAACTCCAAATCGTTAGAAGTAGACAATTTACCTATTAATAAAGCTGATTCTTTTTTAGATAACATTGAAATAAAGATATCCTCAAAAGACATTCCTTCCGATAGAATATCACCAGTTTTAAGATATCCGGTTTGTTGTGCAGTAACTTTTATAGCTTTAGAGAGTTTACAATTACCGGAAGATTCAGAGCTTCCCGATCCGCTGCCTCCCTCCGAACCATTAAAGTCCGATATATCTTCCATAGTATGTTTATGCTTGTAAAAAGCATAAATCCCGTCATGGTTATGTCCTTTCAATGAAAATGGAGGATTATCCATCTCAAGTTCGTCAACCACTATCTTATTAAACTCAGCAGTATCCCCCTTAATGTGCCCTCCTACAGTAAGATTCTTGTCAACCGTCAGATTACCCTCTACGAGTTGCTCCTTATCTGATGAGATATCATCCCCGAACTCCCCCCATACCCTACGTTCGTCATTCCAAAATACGATTTCCCCTCCTATAGTAACATAATCCCCAGGACATCCTCCATAAGGATACGAATCCCATACCTTTTCCAAAGTATCGAATACACCCAAATTATGCACATCCTTCATCTTAAGAAGTCTTTAGCTATTGAAAACAATAAATCCCCTTGCTCCTTTTCTTTATAAGTCTGGCACACAAGTCCGGCAGCATAATAAATTATAGGTGTGTATATATGTTCACATATATCTATTGAATCGTTTTTTATAGAAGGGAAAGGCAAATACTTAGCCACCTTAACAGACACTGATTCTCCACCAATACAAGAATAAAACTCAAACACTTTTCCGGTCGGATAAGTCGTTATAGCACAAATCGGTTTGTCTATACCACCTCTTATTCCAGGAAATTTTGATTTCTGCAAAAAATAAACTGAGTCCGTATCTTCAATAGGAGTCACAACAGGTCTTCTCCAATCGCTCATTTGGAAAATTACCAATCTCATAAAATCGTCAGGAAGAGGCGTATAACCCATCCCTTTCCCCTTCGAACCACTTTCCCAATTAAGAGTAGTAGCAAAAGGAACTCCACCATCTAATAATCTGGAAGGAGAAACTTCTGCTACGCTCCTCGCCGCATCCAAAATTTTCTGTTCAATAATAGCGTCCATAGAAAGAGTATAGACATCATCAATAAAAAAAGTATTAACTTCATTTTCATCCAATGTCTTTCGGACATCCTTTATTACATCTTGAACGCTATAATTCATACTATTTCAAATTAGGAAATTCAATACCCAGTTCTTGTCCGTAAATCAATATATTCTCCTTACTCCGAATAGTCTTATCACATCCCTTCGTTAGCAGATACTCTTTAGCCTCCGCAAAAGAAGAAATATTCTCTTGGATATCTTTTCCAGTACTATTGGTAGCCTCTTCCCCATTGTCATCCTTAAGATCATTATTCTCGCCTAATGACTCCTCAGCTCCATCTTCTACCGGACCATCATCTTCCACGCCGTCACATTCCTCTTTTATTTTTTCCGTCACATGGATAATACTTCCAAACTGATCCAGTTTCTCAATACCCTCCTGCACAGCACGTTCACTTGTACGATATTGACTTTTTCCCCCGCTCATCGGTTCAAAAATGATTCTTCTTTTATTCCCGTTAATTTTTAGATTAAAAGAAATTTCAGACACACATTTATACACTTTTATCATATCCGTATGAATTAAAAAAGGGAGCGGGATTACTCCGCTCCCCAGTTATACACCCTGTTTATTTATTATTTACGCAGCTTTAGCCAACTTCAAACGAGCATGAGCTTTCGCATATCTCAGATAAACACAGCTAATTTCCTGCAATACAATCGCATCTGTATTTCTGACTCCCGAAGATTTCAAGTCCAGAATATTTCTACTCCAGCTCACAAAAGTACGCTTAGTCAAAAATTGAGGATCCAGCACCAAACCACAGTCACTCATGCCATTCTGATCGAACAGTTCATGATGAATAACCAAAATCTCCCCGAAATCAGTATCAAAGCTTTTAAACTTCAAACTCCAGTTCTCAACACTCTCCTTCAATCGGAACTTATCCGACTTAATTTTTGAAAATGCCGCAAGCATATCACTACCCGCAAATAAAATCTTACGCTTATTACCTACACCTACACCTGTAAACAAATCCTTCGTGATATCCACCAATTCATTATCAGTAATTTCAGCCTCACTTGTAGCATCGTTCCAGTCCCCCACAATAATATCCTTACCGGCCATCCACCAAATACCACCGGTAAACCACACACTCTGTTTCTTCACCGGATGTTTCGCTTTACCTCTCACGCCAAACAAGAAGGTATTCTCCATCCCCATTCTCATATCAAAGATAGAATCCTCTTCCAGGTCACTGAAATTCCATTCAACCTCCTTGCTCTGCAGCTTATCAAGAGTAGACTGTTCTACCTGCGTCATGAAATTCTGGCAATACTGTACCTCAGGAGTAGGAATATTGCTAAAAGAACTCGTCTGTGCGTCAAGTTCAGCACAAGCCTTTCCCATACGTATGATAACAGTACCATTCTCAATAGCAGGAATCCATATGTTATTCCCGTTACCGTCTTTCTTACCGTTTACCGCATATACTAAAGGATTTCCTGATGCAGCTGCTCCCGAAACACAAAGTACTAGCTCTTTTGTATCCTGCGTTGCACCATCATCTTTATATCCCATTACACCAATTACACGTATTGTGTCAGCTTCGCTGAACATATCAGGATCATTCACCACAAGCTCAGCCGTATTACCAGTAGTCTGAGCAGTAAAAGCAGCAGTCAGTTTCCCCTTAATCGGACGTGTACCCACAGTATAATATTTCACCTCCATACTCTTGGTACTCATAGCCTTCGCATGACGAGTAATCTGGTCAATCGGGGTAGCCATAGGTCTGATCTTCGTAATTCGTTTGTCAATCTCCTGAGTGTAAAGCTCATCCACAGCCTCTTTCCCATCTGTGATTGTAGCGGCCCCCGGAATAGTCTTACCAGCATCCGGCAAGTCCACTGCTCCTTCAGCAAATAAAACGCTACCCGAAGCTCCCGTAAGAAATGCCACGAGCATAAGGAGCATAGCTCCTGTCACTTTGAATAAAAAACTTCTTTTCATTTTGATGTTAATATTAAATTAATAATTATGATTTTTTCCCTCTGCTCCAGATATCATCGGAGTCATCATCCGAATATTTAGCCAATGCGCCCTCAATTACAGGCTTCTTGCCGGCCTTATTACCTAAGGCTCCCTGTCCTCCCAATTGAGGAGGAATCCCATCCGGGATTGTATTCTTTTTCTTCTCCTTGTCAATTTTTGCGTTTCTTCCTCTTATTTCAGCCTCGCGCGCAGCATTCTCAATATCCATGTCATGATTCAATCCCTTCAGCAACATTAACCATGTATCTTTAGTTACCTTATCCACGATAGCATCCTCCTGAATCTGAGCAAACATTTCAAATGCTTTATCCGCATCTTCATCACTGCATCCCAATTCATTTTTCGCTTCTTCCAGTGCATCCAGCGAGATTGTTATATTCTGTTTCGCCGCCTCTTCCAACTGGCTGTTTTTCGACTGTCTTTCAAGATAAGCATTCTGCTTTTCCACAATCTTTTCCTTCATCTCCGGATCATCCAAAGCAGCTCTGATTTCATCCTGCCCAAAATTATCAATCAAATATAAAAGCGGATTTTCCCCCTTCGTCATGGCCAAGAACAAACTAGCTATTCTCGGATCTTTATTAAAAGCTCCCAACAACTTTTCTTCATTCTCTTTATACCCCTTCAATTCACCGTCGTAAGCGTCATAATCGTCGTTGATTGAACCATACAAAGCCTCCTCGTCATCATAATTCAAATCCGGCTTCTTTGCTTTCATCCGCTCAATAAAACGCTGTTTTCCGCTCTTAACTACCTGTTCTTCCGTATCTTCCATATTCATATTGTTTTTACGTCATTCTTACTGCGAACAAATGTACAATCCATCCTTTAATATGTTTTTCTACATATTAACGAGTATCTGTTCATTCTCATTAACTTTGTATCAGTCAGCATGATAGTAACTCATTTTTTATAGCCTTTATGGGAAAAAGAGGAAAGAAAGGACGATTTTTCGAATATAGGGACGAACGCAATGCAGATTTGCTATGTGTATTTAGAGAATGCGTCATGAACTCACCAGCAGATGAAAGCATGGATGAAGTCTACCAACGCATTGTAAACAGTAAATCCAAGCGTTTCTGGGTTTCCGAAGAGCAAGCATCAAAAGTAGTATCCTACATGATGAAAGGGAACAAGATAGACTATATGAGCGACAATAAAAGGAAAATGTTCGAAGAAATATATATCCGCGTCATGAAAATGAGAGAGGAAAATCCGAACATACGACTATTCCGGCTGGTAGAAATAATAGTTTCTCAGGAAGCCCCATGCTTCTATATGACATCTGGATCAGCAAAAGTAATAATCAGTCAGATAAAATCAAAATGGTGCAAACGAAGATTACAATTATTGCCGTTCTTACGATAATATTTTTCTTGAGAATCCCGTATGAGCCATATGGGATTTCCTCCACTTCTCCTTGGTGGACACATTTCACATACCTGTTTTTTCATGGAGACATCATACATCTCCTATGCAATTCATACGCTCTATGGTTTTGTCTGGATAAAAAACGTTTCTCACCGAAAATCATCATTCCGGTATATCTCATCACCGTAGCAGCATCTTTCATCATATCATCCCCTATTCCCATCATAGGAATATCAGGAGCCATATTTTCCATTATAGGCATCAACCTATCAGCAATTCCCACCAAAACTAATATCATATATACAATTATAATACTTGCTACCGGATTCTTCGTTCCGCATATATCAGGGCTCACCCATTTAGTATGCTTTATCATGGGATTTATATCATCAGTCATCTATCGAAATATAAAACGCTTTAAGAATGACTATTGCTGACATCATAAAAGAGGATAAAAAGAGGCTGAACGCGATCAATAGCACATTCAATCCGTTGACTGGAGAAGGAGCACCATTAGAACGCATTCCCCTAAGACTAGCTGATTATGCTCTTCCCGTCCAATACATCCCTAAATCAATGAGCAACAAAAAACTCGTGATTGAACTTTCCAAATACGGCTCCATATTCAAGTTTCTAAAGTCCATCAACGTCCCCGATAATGAAATGGAACAGGAACGGGAGAATCTGATAAAACAATTTGTATTATTAAGAATAAAGCACGACTTCCCGTTTTGGGCATATTCCTATGTCAAAATAAAAAATAAATTAGGGGGGAAAAACATACCATTCAAGCTCAACCGCCCCCAACGAAAACTGCTGCTGGTACTTGAGCAAATGAGACTAGCCGGAGTTCCCATTCGCGTCATACTTCTTAAAGCCCGCCAATGGGGAGGATCAACATTAGTTCAGATATATATGGCATGGATTCAACTTGTTCACAAAGAAGGATTCTATTCCGCCATCGTAGCGCAGGATGCCGGAACTTCACGCAAAATACGAGCCATGTATTCCAAGATGCTGAAAGAGTATCCACCTGAATTGCTTGAACTGGATTCCTCCCGAAAATTAGAATTAACGCCCTACGAAGGTTCTCACAATGACACCATTATTTCCCAAAAAGGAGAAGTAGCCCGAGATTCCGTTATATGTATAGGAACAGCCGAACGTCCCGATTCTATCCGCGGAGGAGACATATCTCTGGCACACATGTCCGAAGTAGGACTTTGGAAAGCCACTGACGGAAAAACACCAGAAGACATCATCCGGTCTGTATCATCTTCCATCCTTCTTGAACCTCTGACAATGGACGTTATAGAATCAACAGCCAACGGGACCGGGAATTTTTTCCATACCGAATGGTTAGCAGCCAAAGACAAAAAATCAGATCGAACACCGATATTTGTCTCATGGTTTGAAATCGACATGTACTCCAAGCCATTTAAGTCCGAACGGGATAAAGAAGAGTTTGCAAACTTCATCATAGATGGAAGAGAGAATACAGAAGAAACATCCCGTTCCGAAAGCGGACGTTACCTGTGGAAATTATGGAAAATGGGAGCCACACTTGAAGCCATCAATTGGTATGTCACCAAACGAAAATCTTACAATTCACATTCAGACATGGCAGCAGAATTTCCGTCCGATGACATTGAGGCATTCAAACACTCTGGGAAAAAAGTATTCGACCAATATTCCGTAGAAGAATTACGAAAATACTGCCGTGATCCACGTTTCAAAGGCGAAGTCAGGGGAGATGCTACAGAAGGGAAAAAAGCACTGTCAGGAACAAGATTTGTGCAAGATAACCAAGGATTATTCAAAGTATGGGAACTTCCCGACAAAGAAATAAATGTCAGCAACAGATACCTGGTAGTAGTCGATGTCGGAGGACGTTCCGACGCTGCCGACTTCTCCGTCATAACCGTATTAGACAGATTCTGGTTGATGTACGGTGACAAACCCGTCATAGTAGCCGAATGGAGTGGGCACATACGTCACGACCTGCTAGCATGGAAAATGGCACAAATAGCCGAGTTCTACAACCGTGCACTTCTGGTAGTCGAAAGCAATACCTACGAGAAAGACCAGGACACCGACGGAGATCACACCGAATATATCCTTAATCAGATAGGAGAAGTATACTCCAACATGTACAAGCGTGAAGCCTCTGAGCAATCCATCAAGGAAGGACGTCCCACCATGTGGGGATTCCAAACGAATCGTCTGACCAAACCTCTGATTATAGACAACTTAGTGAAATACATTGAAGAACAACTTTATATAGAAAGAGACAATGATACCATCGACGAATACCTCTGTTACGAAAAGAAAAAGAACGGAGCCTTCGGAGCAATAGACGGCAAACATGATGATAAGCTGATGACACGGGCCATCGCTCTTCACATCTCCAACAATATGCCGATACCCAAAATAATAGAAAATAAACCCAAAGCAGCCAAAAGAAAAATCGTATCTGCGGCTACTTTATAAAAACATAACAGTATGATCAAAACATTAGTAAATTACATCCACTACAACGTGGACGAATTAAAATTGAAGTTTGCCATCCGTATGGCAGACAAAGCGCATGCCCAAAACGGAAAACGCTACTTCGTTATGCCAGACGAAAAAGACAAGCTAATAATTATGCACCGCCCATCATTCAAAAAGCTGAAAAATACCGGACGGATGTCATACCATGCCAAAGTAGCAGATCTAAAACGTGAAAGTTTCTATTTCACACCGTACTCTGTCAGTGTAAAGAAACAAAATGATCACCCCTCATTTTGCGAATACAAAGACAATGCATCTTTCCTTACAATCGAAACAGAATCCATAACTCCCGGCATTCAGGAATCCAAACGCATCATGTTCCACAAATACATGAAAGAATCTCGGCTCCAACGAAAGAACAAATATCGGCTACCACTTCTCACCCGTTTAAAATTAAAGTTCAAAATACTAGCCGTCCAGTACAAGATGGCAGTCAGATAAAACAAAACGGGTAGCCTCACCAGCTACCCATTATCCTATTTCATTGCAGCCTGCAACTGTTGCACAGCCTGTGGATTAGCGTTCTGAGCTACCTGTTGTTGAAGTTCCGGTGAAATTCCTTGCGGAACCTTCCCATTCTCTATCTCCTCCCGCTGGCTCTTTATACTTTGTAACAATCTGTCTGCAAAAGGAAAATTCCCATTTTCAAGCAATTGTTCTACACTGATTTGTCCCGCCTTCCATATTTCCATCAGGAAATCATTGGCAATCATCCGATAAACAGGAGTATTAGCACTCTCTACGATAGAAAGGTCAAACTCAACATCATTTATCTTCTCAGGATCATACTCCGAAACACCATTCGCATTCTGTCCCACAATATTGAGCACCCGTTTACTATCATAAAATTGCTGAATGTTCTTCACCTTCTTTATACTCGACTCAATAATAAAGCTAGAAAACGACTCTAGCAAATCAAGCAAAGAAGAAGAAGAGTTCTGCTGCTGTTGATTATATAACGAAGCACTCATACCCGAATATCCGGGTTTTCCCTGAAGTGCTCCGGTCACCCCCGTCACATCCTCCATCAAGTTCATCTGCATCTGCAACATTTCCGAAATCCCAATATTCGTACTCTTATTCGCAACCTGTGTAGGAACCTTATCCGTCTTCCCCGAAGTATAAACAATCACCCCATTAAAACGTGCCCACTCATCAGCAAAATCCTCCACAGTCATATTCTCAGGTATACATTCCTCCGGAATCAGCAGTGCTCCCTTGGCACTGGCTCTGATTATAAAGTCATTCAGCGTAATCAATCTATTCACATATCTCTGCTGATCAATAACATCACTCACAAAACTATGAATCTCCCCATCAATGAAAGGATACAATTTGATCGTGTATGGATGACTTCTATGTTTATAAGGAGTCTCCCCCTCCATCAGACATTGCCCAAAAGGAGTCAGAAAACGATAATACCAATAATCATCCATAAACCAGTCATACTCAATCAACGGGATATCATCCTGATCCATACCAGCAGCTATACCCTCCTCTATTCTCGCCTGGTTCTCGGCCTCTATATTGGAAAGATTCTCCACCTCATCCTTATAATAATCGCCATTCAAATAGTCATGGCACCTATATCTCGGTTTCTGTTCTTTCCTCCACACCTCTATCACCCGACACAGGTTTGTATCATATGGAGATAGAAAATCAATATTTTCCAATCTGCTCTTAGCTAACCGATCCGCATACTCCGACAGAAATTTCCTATCAGCAGCCAAATTATATATTTCCCGAAACCTCTTATAATCCTCCGGAGACCTGGCAAAAGACACGCACAACCGTTCAAAAGTCAAATCATGAATCTCACCGATAAGAGACACATCCCAATGCCGCACATCCCTCATCACCCCATCAAAGAAAATATGATTCGGACTGACCATATCACTCCAGCAGTCCATCTTGTCATTCCTCCAGTCATACGTCTCCTTCTCAAAAGCTCCGCCACTGATAAGAAACTCCTCAAAGATTCTCCCATTCACCTCCTGCATGCGGTTTGCTTTCCAATTACATTGCAGGGCAATACTCATTGTCTCCCCCAGCTTCTGTTCATCCCTGTCATTAGCCGTACAAGTAGGCTCCTTACTTTGCCCTCTATACACTCCCATTACCGTACGAACCAGCCTCCTTATCAGATTATTTTTCAAAGGAATACTCCCCTGTTCCATGATATACTTTTCCTCCGTTATCATCTTCCCGTTCCCATCTTCCACCATATCACTCCATTGGTCCCCGTAAGTATATCTTTTATTTCTGGAACGTTCCTCACGATAAGGTCTCAACCCATCCCAGCAATGTTGCGCCTGAAGCAACACATCAAAATTATTTCCTAAATCCCTGCTACTCTCTCTTTTCACACTGTCCAGTTCTACATTATCCGTAATCCTCGACTTGGGTATCAATCTTCTTTTCGCCATGACATCATATTTTCGGCAAAGGAAAACAGAACCTGACAGAAGCACATTCTATCCATTAATCATAAGGGGCACCACTATCAATGGCACCCCTCATTCCAGCTATCTTATATCCTTTAGCTCATCTATCATCTCCATCTTCATTAGATTAATCTCCATCTCAATTTCTTTCTTCTCCTCCGGATCAGACTCCTTAATAGCCCTTCGCATGTCATCTATCACCGACTTATATTCCTTCATCACCTGATATCGTTCATACTCCTTAGAATCATAAAGAAAATCATACTTCTCAGCATACTCCTCAATACCCATCTCCGCTTCATTCTCATAACCCCTCAAACGCTGTTCCGTCTCCTTCAGTTCATCCATACATTGATAATAAACCTCATTTACCTTCCTAAACTCTATTTTATTATCGCTACCAGACACGAACCTGTTAGCCACCGGGACATTGCGCCACATCCGCTCATCTTCATCCCATATCATTGATATAGTCTTATACAATTGATTAGCCGTCTTCCCCATACCACCTAAATACCCTTCGAAAAGATGTTCAATTGTAGCTGGATTCAAATCAACATTCCCCTGCCTATACTTATCTCCACCTGATACTTCATTGATAAACTCCGCACTGTTTACCATCCATTTTGCGGTTCCGCTATAAGCCTTTGTCCACGCTGGCATCAACTCATTATAGTCCCCTTTCTTATAGATTGGCTTACCAAAGAAATCCCTGTTTGCAAATACCTGGTACAAAGGTTTCCCAGCATCAGGAACAATTACACTAAGTGCGTCACCATTGCCACCCAGTGGATTAATAGGAAGTAACTCTGTTAGTTGGTTCACCATATCAACAGAGGCTTTTTTTACGTCTACTTTCCCGTCAATCCCGTTCATATTGCCTTTTCCCATCTGATACCACATTTCCCCCAATCCGTAAAACGCTCTTAATTCAATGGGTAAGGGAATAGTTATAAAGCGCTCACCCCCTGTCCAAATACAAAAGTTACTTCGTCTGACCCATTCAGGAAGATTATCATAAGCATCCCTTTTTCTTATCCATTCCGCTTGTTCTTCATCAGTCATGTCATCATCACCATCACCTATCAGCATTCCGATAATAGCATTATTAATCATTGGCATCAATATACCGGCAGCTGCAAATCCTCCAATGGAAGTATAGAATTTAGATTTACTCCTCCCATGAAGCTCCTTGAAGTTATTCAACGACTGTACTGCTGCATTGAAAAATAAGAATAAGCTCTTAAATGTTCCGGCTCCAAGTCCACCCGCCCCTTTCTTATTAAAATTCACTGTAACCTCTTTAGCATCCTCGATAGATTCAGAGATACCCCTCCCCATTTCTCGGCTAGTCTGATAAGTCGTAAATCGACTCACATTCTCAGCGCAACGATTCATAAAGCTAACAGCATCAACAATAGCATGCATACCGGAAGATACGCTCCCCAACGTTCCATTCGACTTCTTCACATGTCGATCCATCATCTTCTTGTACTCATTCACATTATGCAATGCAGTATATCCGGTTTCTCCGCCATTTTCCAAAAATTCAAGGAAATGCCTGTCTCTAGAATTACGCATGTCTAGTCTGCCTGATTTATACCGTGCCATTAGTCCGGCAATAGCACCAATATTCTTTACTATATTCTTATCGAAACGCTTAGCATACTTCCAATCCTCCTTTACCCAGATAGCAGATGTAGAGAAGATAACATCCCTACTCATATTACTCAATACAAAAGCTGGATTCCTAGTAGTAAAGTTAGCGGCCAGTTGTCTGTTCAACCTTCCAATAAGTTGCATCATTTTATGATCCGATGCGTCTGGATTAGTCAATCCGTTAATAGCTTGGGAAGCTCTCGGATTACCATTAATATAAATCACATACTCTTTTCCTCCGCTTTTCACAACTACTGTATGTTCATTCTTCTCACGTGTAGAAGCACGATAGTCAAGCTTTATCCCATTGATAGATTTGGTAGCCATCCCATTCTTTCTCAACTCATTCATTCTCGATTCATGAGCTTCAATAGCATTACCTATTTCATCCGCTGTAGCATCAACAGAAATATCTGGAATAGACTGTACCCATTTAGGATTTTCGCTGGAACCGGCGTTTTCATACCACATCGTCTTCACCGTAGTCAAAGACGTAGGATGGTTCAGAACCATATTGAGGAACTTCTGCTTCATCAGATTTCTATTTCCTTGGAGTATACCACTTTCAGCCATATTCCCAATATTAGCAAACGGATCATCAGCCTGAGATTCCCTACCTAAAGCAGCTTTTACAGGAGCCTGAAAAGCGGAACGCTCAGATAACATATACTCATACACATCACTGGCTATTTTATCATTCCATCCACGCAACGGAACATAATACTCAAACATATTTCTCACCTTGTCATAGGTACTCCTTGTCATTAATCCGCTTTCGTATGACTTCTTTAGCGTATTCTTTGTCGCCAGATTAATCTTCTCCCAAAGTTGATCACATAATTCTCCATGAGCCTCCTCGAATTGGTCCACAATCTCCTTTGCAGCCTCTTCATAGTCTTCCTCTTCTTCAGTAAGTTGTGTAAGTCCCGAATAATCCCTCATGCGGTTCATCATATATTGCTCCTCATAGAAATCCTTCTTCTGAATATTCAATCCATCTAACTTTTCCTCCCACTCATCATAGCTGATATCACCCTTATCGAGTAATCTGTTGACATCAGAGATCTTTTCATCAAACTCATCGTTAGCAGCTTGTTCCGCATCCCGTTTAGCAAACACAATATTTCTTTCAAGTCCATGTTTCGCCATCACATAAGCATTGACTTCATCACGATTCACCTTTTTATCCGTAATCGCTTTGATAGCATCCAACATCGGACGAAGAAACTTATCCTTATACACTTCTGTTTCAAATGCGCTCTTGCTGCTCATTTGATTTTCCGCCATATAAGCATCCTCGAAATATTTTAAGACCTCTCCCGATTCTTTAACGATGGCATCCTGTAGTTTTTTCAGCGCAAGCATACTGTCTTGATAAGCCTCTTTCCATCGATACATTCTATTCTTTGTCTTATCTAAAGCATCCTCATACTCTCTCTTCGCAATATCTTTCTCCTCCCGCTCATCTGTGTCTTCTTCCCTGAACCTAAATATCCGGTCACTCACCTCACGATCTTTCGCAATCCTATCCGCCTTCTCCACAATGCCGTCTCCATCTCTCAGACGATTCATTGATTTCCATAGAATATACCTCAAATCCTCATCTCGTAAAGACTTCGGCAATTTAATCCCCGCCCGTATAAGCATATCAGAGAAAAACTTCTTTATCTTCTCCCAAACACTCCTTTCATGAACATCCTCAAATCCCCGCTCTGCAAGAGAAGCTAAATACTCTTCCGTAGCAACTCGGATATCAAACTTATTTTTATGAACCAAACGATTAATGCGATCTCGTATTTCTTCGCTTCCCCCCCTGTATACATCATCCAAAAACACATCAAACTCTTCCCCGAACATTTCGCGAAGTCCCTTGTGAGCCACTACCTCATGAAGTATAGTAGCTTGTGCATCTTCCACACTATTCGCATTCGGAAGCACAAACACAACTTCACCAGTCTTCGGGTCAAACCACCCTTTAGATTCCTGTTTATGTTGTAGCATATCACTATCTGAATCCGTCAGTTCATTCACATCCCGCACAATACGCACAAGAGTATTCAAATCACTGGATAGAGACTTTACAGAAGAGCTTATTTCGTCTCTTGCTTCGTTTCTTTTTCTTTCAGATTCTGCTCCATCTTCTTCTCGTATTCTTCCAGAGTCAGTCCTTCCGCTTCCGCTCTTTTCCTCATTGCTATGCGGAGCTTCATCGTCCCGCAATTCAGCATCCGCTCCCAATTCTTGTCGAAGTAATCTTCTTCCTCTTTCATTTTCTTTTTCATAACCAATAAAATCTAGTATTTTAGTTACAACCTCGTTGTTCTGTATGGGGCCAAAGAATTTATCGAATCCTTGATATATCCCAACCTCTAATGAGTAGACAACACATTCCTCCTTAGCTGCCAACTCACTTTCTCCAAGTTGCTTATAAACTTCTAAGGCTTTATCAAACTTTGCTTTTTTCGTTGGATAAACAAGCGCAAACAATCCATTTATATCTTCCTCTGATAGTTCTAGCTTGCGAATTGCCCGATGGAAGTTTTCATGAAATAATGAAGACTCATAATCCCCACTTCCATTCTCTGCAAATATAAGTATTCTATCATAAAATGGAGAATAGAACGCAGATGTTTCCCCATCGGAAGCTATTTCTTTTATGTCATTCAAAAAACGATCATCAATAATACCAACCGCTTTAGCCTGTTCCACTGCCGTATCAGCATCCTTGATAATAAGTATATCCCCGCTATTATAACGAGATGCGAAATCATTCTGTACACGAATAGCCTCATCATAACGACTTTCATTTCCATCTTCAAACCGAAAACGAATGTCACCATTATCGCCGGAAAATTCGCCATTATTATCCGTCGCCGATTTTATCTGTGCTGGCTCCATGGCTATCCAAACCCGATGTCGAGTACCATCTTTATCATTATATCGGCCACCACCAATATGGGTAACGCCGTCATAACCTAATGATACAGGTAAATCATACAATATCTCTTGCGCCTCGTTTTTTGGATATTCATTATATTCAAAAGATTCTAAAACACTTTTATATACACTTTCATTCGTAGAGTCTTCACCTATCTCCACGCTAATATCATCTGGCAATGCTTCTTTCCAGCCTTCAGCAATATTATGGCTATTTATGTCCAACGGGTGACGTATATTCAAGAATACGCCATACACCTGCTTCTTGTCACCCTTGCCCTTATCCGTATAAGATTCCGCGACTTCACGGTCATTAGTAAAGTAAGAACCTTGCCCAAATAACCCGAAATTAGAACCATAAGTATTGAATATTGTAAATCCACCGGTAGATGTACCATGATAAACCACCAAAGGTTCCCCATTCTCATCCAAAACTTTTGAAGCATTCTCCGGATCATGTTCCCAGTCACCAAACCAATCCTTAAAAGCCTCTGATCTTACTTGAATCCATTGCCTTTCATCCAGCCTTGAAGGTCTCCCATTCGGAGCTTTCATATGCCCCGCATCCTTTTCCACATTGACAGGCTTCACACTCTTATACTCTGCAAACGGTTTCGTTTTACGACGGGAAGAATTAACCCACTTTTCGAATATCTCCTTAGATACGCCTGTGATATTTCCAAGGCCTTTCCATCCTGGAGAATAATTGGAAAGATACGCTTCTTTCGCCTCATCCATAGAGTCGAATCCATACATAACCTTATGCTCGTCGAAAGAACCATCATCTTTAACCTGGTCCACAACATACACCCCATCACCTGTATCTCCGAGGAATATATCAATATGATCACCATCCACACCTTCAGTACCCCGAATATAGCCATAAGTGTTATTCATCTTGACGCTCCATGACTTGCCGGCAGCATCTAAGCCGCTGCGCTCACTACCTTTTGGATTTTCAATAGTAATATCGAATCCATCAACCTTTATATGACCCTTCTTGTAATTTCCGGCTTCCTTCTGTGCTTCCGTAGGATTAGTATCTACCTTTTGTTCTTCTTCATGCAAAATATGTGCGTCATTCACACGTTCAGCATATTCAAAAATAGATTCACCTTCTACGTGTTCAGGAGTCGCAAATATTGTTTTCTCTTCTTCTACGTCTCTTCCGGATATGTTTTCTGATGTAGTTCCATCCTCAATACTGCCTTGCAAGCCAGCTTGTACATCTCCTCTTTCGTCTTCGCCTGTTCCAGTTCGCCCGGACGAAGCAACTTCTTCTCCTTGCAGAACTGCATCGCTTTCAGCAGTTCCTCTGTTTTTTCTTTCGGTGTCATTATCTTCTTTATTTAATTCTTCTACAAATCTACCATAAAATTCATCTGCATCAAAGTCTTTATAACGTTCCCCAACAGAAGGAATAATCTGTTCTTCATATGTCTCGTAATCCTCGGGTGACATGTGGAAAGACTCATCACACCAACGCTCATACGCTTCGTATTCCGCTTGGCGTTCGCGTTCAGCCATAGCCTCCCGTCCTTTATTGATGTAGTTGACTAAATCCCCCTTGGTACGAGCAGATGACAACACCTCAATGATTGCATTACGTCCAGCATTCGGATCATTCTGATCAAAGAAGTTAGTACCATTCTCCAAGTCCGCAAGCATCAATTGTTCTCCAGCTTGCTCAATAGTCATACCACCATTTTCTTTGGAAGCAAACATCCCAAACATACCACGGGCATCTGTATTACTAAAACCAGTTTCACGCTTATAATCACCATATAAAAGAGGAAGTTTCCCGTTACCAAGCATTACAGCTGCCAATTCTCCACCATTCAAAGGTTCTCCCATAGATTTTATTCCCTCAGCTGCCACATCTCCCGGCTGTTCACGGGTAGCTTGTATCTGAGCTTCCATTTCATTCCAATAGTCATTCTGTGCTTGTGCATCCGCCATCTCATCGGTCCATGCTTTCTTATCCATTTGGTACTTCTCAAGATTAGTACCCACTTTCGGTTTTCCCTTTTGAAGCTTCTCAACCCTTTTAGCGGCCTCAACCTTCTGTGAGTTCACAAACTCATCCGTTTCCGCATTATCAAGACCATAAGCACGCATATCTCCCAAGGATACTTCCACAGGAACTTTATGATAAACCTTATTCCCTTTCTTATCAACCGGGATAGATACCACCTGATTCTCTTCAGCAGATTCCGTTTCTGTAGCGGCAGGATCAACCACCTGTTCCTGAGCAGGAATACCTTCAATAGCAGTTTCCTCAATAGGAACAACATCTATTTCTTCGGCAGGTTGTTTTCCCTCATTATCTAACACATTGCTTTGTTCATCCGGCACTATCTCATCATTTACAACGTCGTCTCCTGCCAAAGCATCAGAATTTGTATCATCAGGAATAATGATAGATTGCACTTGTTCATCAGACAGTTCGATGATTTGTGACTTTTTCCCATTATATTCAATAGGCTCATCAAATTGCAATATAGTAGAGCCATCACTTTTTGATTGTACAGTGGCAGTAGCCTTGATACCTTGCATATCAAGAGAAACAACATCCCCAGGTTGAATAGATGCAACCTCCTCCGCTTTCTCCTCCGCTCCAGGAGTTTCGATCTCTTCAGCATACCTTGCCGATTCTTGTTCACGTATACTTTGTGCAGTAATATCTTTCAATGCATCAGCATTGTTAGACGATTCCAATCTATACAAATCATCAACAGAACGCATCTCAATCTTTCCTGTATCATCGCGGACAACAAAACGGCTATCAGATCTCTTCCTATCCACTATCCCATTCTCATCAACAACGATCTTCCCGTTAATAGGGAACACATGCTTCTTCTCATCTACGGTAAGAGTCACGTCATAGACATTTCCATCTTGATGAGTAAGATTCGTGATATATTGGTTAGATGTAGCAACCTTCTCATCTATCGCATCACGAATACCTGTAATCATTCCGTTAAACCTCGACTCCGCATTGATATAAACTAACTCATTCGACACATTTTCTCCAGCGTCTGCACGCTGTCTCAATAATTCATATCGACCATCATCGTCAGCAGATAAAAACTCATCGTCAAGTTTTGATTCAACATTATTGAGTTCTTTGAGAGCCTTTCTTTTTTCTTCCTTATCCGCCTCAGCTAATTTATAGCCTTCATCAAAATTCATCTGAGACTGAACCAACTCATCAGGAGTATCATCCTCTACCTTTCTCTTCAAGTCAGCCAAACTAGCTCCATGATAGGCCTTCAGTCTCCCAGCATAAACCAAAGCCGCCTGCTTACCTTCATCACTTATATTTGTATCAGACATCACCCCTGAAAGAATTGAAATCAATTCTGAATCATCCGCCTGATCAATTTGCCCTTTAAGATCCATCCAATCCTTGGCACCTACAGCATCCGGGCCTGCAGCAAAATGATCAGCTTCATTCAGTTTCTTTTTAGCATTATGTTTTTCTATCGCGTATCCGAATGTCTTTATACTGGAAAAGAAACCACCAAGCGCAGAAACGCCGAGGAATGTATCTATCTGAGTGTCAGGATCAATCATATCAGATAACTCATTATCTCCGACTGTTAACGCATTCATCGCCATTCCTGCCTGTTCCTCCAAGTACTCTCCAATCGTTCCGTTCCATTTCGTTTTAGTCTGAAAGTTATTAATAGCTCTTGCGATATCACTTGATTTTATATCTCCAATTATCTTATTGACCTTTCCCAAACCGATCTTACTCATTCCCTTCCCCACGTTACTTCCGATGAAACTACCAATAGGAGCAAGATAATCACCAAACATTTCAGAAAAATTCTCAATCGTACTAGCTCCGTATGCCTTTACCAATGCTTCCAGCGGATCATCTCCTCCTTCAGTCCCCTCAAAACGGTAATATCCATCACTGTCAACAACAGGTTTCACCTCGCCAATCGTTCTATCAACAGCATCCGCAACAGTCCTCATCGCTCCAGTCGTCCCAGTCATTATCCCGGCACCGGCAATATCCCCAGCCACACGTGCCGAATTACGCGCAATCCTCCCAATCGTACTTTTAGCCGCCTCTTTACCGAAATCAGATATAATCCTTTTAGCCGCTGCCTTACCCACCGATTGTCCAGTACCCGTAGCAGGATTAACCATAAATTCAGCCATAAAAGGTAAAGATTCAGCCGTAGTTGATCCCGCTTTATACCCTCTCCCCAAGTCTCTGGAAAACTCTCCGTTAGCTGCAGCTTCCAGTGCCACGGCATCAAGAAGAGTCTCTTCCTCATTTGTTAGAGGCTGATTCTCGTTATACTTATGCACAGCATTCAATATCGAAGTAGACTTCGACATATCAAGCATTCCCATATCCCACGTACTCAACTTCGACAACTTATTCCAAAATCCACGTCCAAACCCGCTAACACCAGCGATTATTCCCGTTTCATCTTTATGCTTTGCCTCATTCATTAGTTCTTCGGCCTGACTAACAGATTCAGAGGCAGAATGCAAATTCTTTATCTTTTCATCCGTATGTATGGGAGATAAAGGGAATCCACGATGAACATCTCTACCAGCCTCAGAAACGCCCTCTACAATCTTTCGAAACCAACCTTTTTGATCATCTTCCTCCTTTTCCTTTTTTGAATGCTCCTGATACGCTTTTTTCAGTCCTTTATCAGTAGCTAGTTTCTGTTGAGCAATCTGTTCTTCAATCCGCTTCTTTTCCTGCTCCCTTCGCTCACTATCCGTCGGACCATCCATCACCTCCTTTAAATAAAAGTCTGTATCTGGTTTCTCTTGAATAATCGGTTTAAAGTCTCTTACGCTATCCATCTGTTGAACGTGAGAAGAATCAACAGAAACAGGAGGATCAGACTTGACTTCAGAAGTTTCACTTGGTGCTTTATCAAAAGGAGTAGCATCCTTGTAAGCAAAAAGAAATCCACTTCTCTCCGACACTGGTATATTGTAATTTCGCCCATTAGCAACATATTTTTGCGTAGCGTCAGGATAAGTCTTTTCAAATCCCTCTACTTCGTTGTCAGGTATATTATACGTTTTACCGTTTCTTTGATATATTGGCATAGTTTCATATTTTTATTTTATTCCGCATATTTGGCATAAGGATCATCATTAGACTCATATTTAGCATATGGGTCTTCTTCTGTATTATCAACCTTTATTTCTACTGGATCAATCTCACTTAGAGCTTTCATTATTGCTGAAGCGCGCGGACTCTTTGTCCAATTCTGCTTCACAAAATCCTCTTTTTCCCGTGAAGTCATTTCAGAAACCTTTCTTTTCCACATCGATTCTGATATTTTATCAGGTCTAAAATCTTTAGATAAAACATCGAATACCTGCTGCATTGACCCCTTCCATACATTCTCATAGATACCAACATCATTCCCTGAACCATCAGAAAATCCTATACGCTTTCCCCTTGATATTTTTCCCCCCATTGCTTTAATACGTTCTTCTTGTATTTTAGTCGCATCTTCCTGAGCTTTCTTACGCAATTCATGGTTAGCCCATTCAAGAGAAGTAGCATTATTTTGTGCATCTTTACGTAATTCGTAATTTCGATCACTATCAGCCATATTGAACTCATCACGTGCCTTATTCCTTTCCTTAGCATCTTTATAACGCTCATTATCTGTCGTTACTTGCTCCTTATGCCATTCTCCCGACCTCTTCCAATTTACATCATCCCGATCTTTCTGATAATTGAAACCGCGGTCCCTATCATAAGCCGTCAGTCTAGCGTCATCCCACTTTTCTTGCATCTTCCTGCGTCTATCAAGTATTTCTTGATAACGTTTAGTATTCGCAGCACTCATAGATGTCTGCTCCACATTCTTCGCCCCCTTTCCGGTGAAATACAAATTGGAAATAGCAGAAACGCCATCGGCAATAGCAGATATAATCTGTCTTGACTTCTCACGCTTCCTTTCTTTCGCCAACTCTTCTTCGGTAGGCATACGGCTTTTATACATAGCATCCGTCACATCTCCAAGGCTATTATATTGTTTAGTCGGATGCTCCATCTCAGGTTTTGGAGCTACTTGTTCCACACCACCCTGCTCATGACCTTGTAATGAAGCCACATTAGATGAATGTTCAATTGTTTCCTGTTTATTAGGCACATGATCAACGGATGGTTTAACCACAGGTTGTGCTTCTGGAGGAGCTGCAATTGATTTATCCTTATCAGGTTCACCCAATATCATAGATTGTATCGGTCCCATAATTATTTGTTTGGTAATATTCCATTCATTATTCCAGAACCGGCAGAAGACATTCCACCAATAGCACCAGCAATATTATTAGCTTTCTGCTGTTCGTTACCCAATTGAGCATCGAACAATTGAGCATCCCGAGCTTGGTACTGTGCTTCAATAGCATCCTTCCTAGCTTCTCCATTAATTGCTATATTACTCATAGTTTCAGCAAGAGCTTTATTCTGCGCTTCTTTTTCGATAGCCATGCTCTCTTCAGTTCCTCCCATTACGGCAGACGTTCCGGCAGCAGCGGCAGTACGATCCTTCATCGCCTCACGCATCTTCGTTATAGCGGCCTGAGCCTCCGCACGTTGGGTACTATCTTCGTTATATCTCCTGTCAAACCACGCCTGGTTCTTATTTTTCTCATCCGCAATCATGCGTGCCTGTTTACGTGCCGATTTTGCTCCCATGATACCACCGGCTATAGCACCACCAACCTTTAAAGCTCCTCCGACAATTGCTCCTAACATATATACATATTTATGATTAATACTTAGAATTACTGTACGAAAGTATCTGATTTACTTTGTACGATAATTCTAAGTATTAACCTACTGCAATCTAATGTATATGATTGTAGTTTACATTTACGAAATATGCCACAGCCAAAAGGAAAGACGGGAAATCCGAACGGTCGCCCGAAAGGATCTATTAATAAATCTACTCAGATGATTAGAATGGCATACGCCAAACTACTGGAGGATAATATCGAGAAAATGCAAGAAGATCTTAATTCTATCGATAAACCGGAAATGAGATTGAAACTGTTAATTGATATAAGCAAGTTTGTCGTACCCGCCCTGTCCAGCGTTAACATAGACACTTCCGAGAGAGCACAAAGTTCTTTCGAAGACAGATTTAAGAAGCTGGCAGCAGAAGATGAAAAAGGCAGCCAATAAGCTGCCTTCATCGTTTACTTTAATGGTCATTTACACAGATTTTTCCACCTCTTACCATCCGATTGTAAATTCTCATTTCTCCAGTATCGGCATTCTCTATCTTAACATCCACTCTTGCCATTTCCGGGATATCCTCAGGAAGGAATTGATTCATCCTCTCCATCACATCCTTAATGTTGTTAAACCCTACATCTGCAATTTCACCAATCTTTCTTTTATTAAAATAGAGAGTACCATATATCAAAGATTTATAAGAAGATACGATTCTGTAAGACTTCGGTTCATCTGTTTCCAAAATTTTCTCTTGCTCATTATTGATCTTAACACCATTTACAATATACTCATACAACGCTTCACACATCCGGGTAGTTCTATACCAATCTTCACGGATATACCCTTTTGTTATTCTATGCCCTGAAGAATGATTCATAGCAAAAGCAACATCATCATCAGTATACCCTAGCTCATTTCTACAAATAGTAGCGAACGAATGCCGGAAGGTATATGAACTCATTTTCCCCATCTTATGGTATTTACATAGTCTAGATATACCGGCATTGATGCCAGCGTTAAAACTATCCAACGTACTATATTTCTCATAGAAGTTAAAATAATATCCACTTCCTTCCTTTGCTCTATACTTCCTGATAAGATGTCTGATACATTCTGGAATAGGCAACTCACAATATGCATTATCCCGCCGGGAATTTCTTGTTTTACATCTATTATATCTGATGGTATCATCATCACACATTTCTTCCTTCAAGCAGAATAAATCAGCAGTGCTAATACCGCCTAGAAAAAGAATGAGAGAAGCCACATCCTGCCCAATCTCTTCAGATTGAACCATCATTTTAGTTGGAGGAAGATCTGCTTTCATGAACGCTCTTAATACATCCACACTTACCGATTTCTTTTCCGGCATATCCGCTTCAGGGATTTTAATACGGAGAAATGGATTACTTTTGATTCGAATTATATCTCGATCCTCGTCATTCAAATCAAGCATAGCTTTTCGAAAGACCTGCCTTATACATATTGGATACATTTCTTTTGCCCTAGCCGTACTCGATAACGATTCAATCCATTGCTCCAAAACCTTTCTTGTAAGCTGAGAAAACATTACTCTATTTGTACCAATGAATCTTTCCAAATTACCTATTGCCAAATAATAGTTCTTTGCATTTCTCTCCTGCCCGTGATTATACATAGCATCTGTAAACTTCTTGGCATACTCACTAAAACATACATCTTCGTCAATGGAATTAAGGTAAGCAATGACCTCTTGAATAGTCCAATTTTTAGAATCAACCTTATTTATTTTTTCCGCATACCCAGCAATTACATTTGCACAGTATCTATTAACGTTTACATCCTTAAAAACACCATTCACATCCGGTGAATCAGATATTTTATCTGTTTTGATATACCCATTTTTTCTATTATGTACAACCTTGATATACACTGTGTACAATCCATCACTTCTTTTATACTTAACGCACGCTTTAAATGTAGCCATAGCAACATGTATTATTAGTGCGCGCTTAGTGCGCATCACTTTGCAAAGATATTATTTTTTAGTGCGCAAGCAAGCATATTACTCATAAAAAATCATGTATAACCATATTAAAACAAAAAGGCGATTGAAGCACCTAACCAGCTTCAACCGCCCTACAGTACGCTATTTCAGCGTTTTTATTTATCCTTCAATTGCTGCCTGAGCCGCTGCTAATCTTGCGATAGGCACCCGGAACGGAGAGCAACTAACGTAATTCAAACCTACTCTATGGCAGAACTTCACTGAAGACGGTTCACCACCATGTTCGCCACAGATACCGCATTTCAAATCCGGACGGATAGCACGGCCCTTTTCTGTAGCCATACGTACCAACTGACCTACACCATTCTGATCGAGCACCTGGAACGGGTCTACTTTCAGAATCTTCTTTTCCAGATAAACCGGAAGGAAGGAAGCGATATCGTCACGAGAATATCCGAAGGTCATCTGAGTCAAGTCATTCGTTCCGAATGAGAAGAATTCAGCAGATGAAGCAATACGGTCAGCAGTCAGAGCTGCACGAGGAATTTCAATCATAGTACCTACTTTGAAATCAATGCTGTCGCCCACTTCTTCAAACAACTTGGCAGCCTCTTCACGAATCACCTTCTCTTGTTCCTTGAATTCATATAAAATACCGGTCAACGGAACCATGATTTCAGGATGTGTCTCTACTCCTTCTTTCTTCAGTTCAAGAGCAGCACCCAAGATAGCACGTGTCTGCATCTGAGTTATTTCAGGATATGTATTTCCCAGACGGCAACCGCGGTGACCCAACATCGGATTGTGTTCACACAGCGATTCTACACGTTGCTGGATATATTGCAGGCTTACACCCATCGTATCAGCCATTTCCTGCTGTCCCTTCGTATCATGAGGAACAAACTCATGCAAAGGAGGATCGAGCAGACGAACTGTCACCGGACAACCGGCCATTGCTTTAAAAATACCCTTAAAGTCGGCTTGCTGATACGGAAGAATCTTAGCGAGTGCTTTACGACGTCCTTCTGCATTTTCTGCCAGAATCATTTCACGCATTGCCTTGATCTTTTCACCTTCGAAGAACATATGTTCCGTACGGCAAAGACCGATACCTACTGCACCAAAGTTGCGTGCTACTTCCGCATCGTGAGGAGTATCCGCATTGGTACGTACTTGCAGACGGGTATATTTATCCGAGAGTTTCATCAAATCGGCAAAGTCTCCGGAAAGTTCGGCAGCCTGAGTTTCTACCTTACCATTATATACTTCGCCTGTACTACCGTTCAAAGAAATATAATCGCCTTCTTTCAAAACAATGCCGTCAATTTCTACTGTACGAGTCTTATAGTCGATATTCAATGCTCCTGCACCGGATACACAGCATTTACCCATACCACGAGCTACCACTGCAGCATGAGAAGTCATACCACCACGAGCTGTCAGGATACCTTCGGCAACTGCCATACCGGCCAAGTCTTCCGGAGAAGTCTCGATACGTACCATTACCACTTTCTTTCCGGCAGCATGCCATTCGGCAGCATCATCAGCGAAGAATACAATCTGACCGGTTGCAGCACCCGGAGAAGCCGGAAGACCGCGAGTCAGCACTTTCGCCTGTTTCAAAGCAGATTTATCGAATACCGGGTGAAGAAGTTCATCCAGTTTGTTAGGTTCTACACGCATCAAAGCAGTCTTTTCATCAATCATGCCCTGACGGAGCAAGTCCATTGCGATTTTCACCATAGCCGCACCGGTACGTTTACCGTTACGAGTCTGCAGGAACCATAACTTACCTTCCTGCACGGTGAATTCCATGTCTTGCATATCTTTATAGTGGTTCTCCAATTTAGTCTGCAATGCATCCAGTTCCTTATAGATTTCCGGCATAGCTTCTTCCATTGAAGGGAATTTCGCAGCACGAATATCTTCAGTTACACCTGCCAGTACAGCCCAGCGCTGAGAACCAACCTTCGTAATCTGTTGTGGAGTACGGATACCGGCTACCACATCTTCACCTTGTGCGTTGATCAGGTATTCACCGTTGAAAAGGTCTTCACCTGTACCGGCATCACGAGAGAAACAAACACCCGTTGCAGAAGTGTCACCCATATTACCGAATACCATAGCCTGTACGTTTACAGCTGTTCCCCATTCATCGGGTATACCTTCCATCTTACGATAAAGGATAGCACGTTCGTTCATCCATGAATCAAATACGGCACAGATAGCTCCCCAAAGTTGTTCGTAAGCACAAGTCGGGAAATCTTTTCCGGTCTGTTCTTTCACAGCGACCTTGAACTTCTTCACAAGTTCTTGCAGGTCTGCTACCTCCAGTTCGTTATCAAGCTTTACTCCTTTTGATTCTTTTACTTCTTCAATGATTGCTTCGAACGGATCGATATCTTCCTTGTTCGTCGGCTTCATGCCCAGAACAACGTCACCGTACATCTGTACAAAACGACGATAAGAGTCCCATGCAAAACGGGCATTACCAGTCTTGCGGATGATACCTTCCACCACCTCGTCATTCAGACCCAGGTTCAGAATAGTATCCATCATACCCGGCATAGACGCACGGGCACCTGAACGTACAGAAACCAACAATGGATTTTCGATATCACCGAATTTAGATTTCATCAATTCTTCTACACGGGCAATGGCCTTTACTACTTCATCTTTCAGCAACTCAACCACTTTATCACGTCCCAACGTATTATACTCCGTACAAACTTCTGTAGTTATTGTGAATCCGGGAGGAACGGGAATTCCAATTAAATTCATCTCGGCAAGATTGGCACCTTTACCACCTAACAAATTCTTCATGTCGGCCTTTCCTTCTGCCTGACCATTTCCAAAGGTATAAACTCTTTTTTTATCCATAATATTGTGTTTAAAGTTACATTATG
>ERZ773277.429-NODE-429-length-49149-cov-221.461686_pt1 | contig 49149 bp, 77 predicted proteins | sample MGYA00511957_ERZ773277 | MGnify/ENA primary metagenome ERZ773277 (study PRJEB29015, sample SAMEA2737800) | human gut metagenome | biome: human gut; feature: human-associated habitat; material: faeces | place: China | collected 2012 ... | reverse complement strand
TCCTAATAATACAATATTATATTATTTTATATTATACTATTCTAACAGTGTATATATATACATTATACAGTATAATTATACAAGATACTATCTGTATAAGCATTTCCCCTATATTTTAATATAATAGTAAACTATAATATATACTATGTCCTGAGATGTCATACAACGCCCTATAATGGGCTTTTATGCTTAGTAATATAACTATACTATTTTTTAATAAAAACGCCAAATAATTATATAATGAACACTTTATAATAATCTGTCTATTATCTGACTTTACAATGTGTAATATATTATATATGCGCACTTATTCATATATAAAGGGGTAGGCGGCTATATATAAGAATGAAAATAATATATATAATATAAGCGTTATAGTACACTTTTAATAAATCTGTACTATAATAGGCAATTTTTGGCTTTTGTTGATTATCTGAAAAAAGGGGTTGACAAGGTGCGCCGGGTGTGGTATTATGGAGACAGTCAAGGGGAAAGCCCAAACGACAAATAAACACGGGGCGCCGATACGCTGGAGGTTTACATTATGTATAATTATTATGATGAGGTTTTACAGGCAGTAGAAGAGGCAGTAAAAGACGGATACAGCCCGGAGGACTTGGAGCCGGTAGACTTGGAGGACTACGCCGAGAAGTTAAACGATGTCCTGTGGGTTGACGATGCCGTAACGGGCAACGCTTCCGGTTCTTTCTTCTGCAACGCATACAAAGCAGAGGAGGCTCTGGCGGGCAATTGGGACTTGGCTGCCGAGGCGCTGGAGTGCTTCGGTGATGATGTCAACCCGTTTGAAAAGGGGGCGGAGTGGGTAGATGTCACAATTCGTTGTTACTTGCTCAATAGTTGCATCAGTGACTATATCGAGCAAAACGAAGATGACCTAACGGAGCGCATTGAGCGCATCAACGCCTAAAAAATAGTTGATAATTAAACAAAAGGGCGGGGACTTCCCGCTTTTTTGTTTACCATAAGATTTTGGCACATTAAAGCGTGATATTTATTGAACACTTGCCCATTATTTGGCACTTCTGAAAAATCTGTATTAAATCAAAAAAACGCTTGACTTTTTTATGTGGGTATGATATTATATAATCGTTCTAAGGGAGGAACGAAAAAATAAAAAAGGATGGTATTTTACAATGACAAAATACACACAGAAAGAATTAAAAAATCTTGTTGCTATTGGTGCGGCGGTGAATCTTACCAACGAATCAGCCGAAAAAATCCCGGCACGATATGATAAAATAGGGTACAGTTGCGGCATCTATGGCATTAACGGCGGTTTAATTCGAGACACTGATACCGGGGCATTATACGCTATCACTGCAAGAAATTCTATGCTTGCAAGAATTTTTTAAGAATTAAAGGAGGCTAAAAAATGAAAAACTTCAAAAAGGGCGATTTGGTAAATTATATTGACCATTACGGCACACCCTGGAATGGCATCATTGCCAAAGAGGCGGACGCATACGGCGATTTTGGGCTATATCTTTTGTATGGTAAAAACATAGACTATTCAACGGTTGAGATGGTGAGCGGTAGCTCGCTACACGAGGGTTTTAACTCGTTTGCAATGTAAACTAAACCGGGGACTTTTGCCCCGGTTTTCTTTTGCCGTTTGAGTTAGTCGCCGCTAACTTATATATAGGTTAGTCAAAATATGCTATAAAATCCTTTTTAATGGCTTTTTTGCTTTATTCAATAACTTTAACGCCTAAAACATAAAAACGCCATTTTGACCCATTTATGGCGATATTTTGTACTATTCTGTTATGTTTGTATGTTTCAGTGTTGGATAAGACTTTAACGCTTTACTTTGCCAAAGTCTTACTGCCGTTTTTTTTACACTTCCCACACTTCCCCGCTTCTAATTATACTCACTTTTGCGGCAAAAGTCAATAGATATTTTGTTAATTTTATTTGTAAAATTGCACAAATATTTGGCGGTTTATTTGTGCAATTTTACAATAAAATTTTTCTTGCTTTTTAGGTGGTGGGCTATAATGGATATAGGCTAAAGCTAAAAACGCCATACAAGGGCGCACACGGGGCGGGACGGTGTATATATAACTTGACCGCTGCGGCGTTTTATTTTTTTTTGGTAAATTTATAGAAAAAGACTTGACAAGAACGGCAAAAAGTGGTATAATATATAAAAATGGACAAATTGCGCCATTATGCCTATTTTTAGGCGTGGCTCATAAGACTTTAACGCTTTAGTGTGATAAAGTGCCTACTGAACGGATAGTATAATTTTATACTGTTTATAGGTGAATTATGCCCAAAAATAAAAACTAAACGACTGTTTAGAAATAAACGGTTTGGTAATCGTGCGTTCAAAAATGCCCGCAATAGGTAATTGAGCTTAGGGTAATCGTGCGTTCTGAATTTTGCCAGCAAGTCTTATAGGGTAATCGTGCGAGTCAAAATACCGACCACAAAATGTTTATTTTGCAACAATTAAAAGATTACATAAAGCTAAAATCATATAGTCCACGGGGCTATATTTTTTTATTTATTTTGTGCGATTTTGCCCCGCATAATAAAACAGACCGCTAACGCCACGGGTTTATATATTTGGCTGCGCTGGATTTTGCCAGTGGGATAATTATAACGGTTTTCCGTGACAATTTTTGCACGCAGTTTTTGTTTATTGTACGCACTTTTTACAATGAGAATTTGTTAAAATAACGGAGTTTTATCCTACTTTTTAACATTGGTTTTTATATAATAATGGTAATTATATCTTGTGATAATTATACACATTTAGACTATTAACTTTGCCAAATAAAGTATATAAAGAAATAATATAAAAGTAGACCGCTTTTATATTCTGTCCGTTCTTTTTGTTATTTGACTGTACTATTTTTAGGACTATGGCTAAAATAAAAGCTGCTTATTTTTTATCATTCAGAATACAATTTATTGTAAAACAACATAGACATAACAACATAGACAACATTATATAGACATAGTAAGATAGACATATTATCATATATTATATACATATTATATTATAGTGGTTCAAAAACGAAAATCAAAAATAGAAAATAAAAATCGTTTTTAAGAATTGAAAATTAAAATCAACTTTCAAAATCAAAATTAAGATTTGAAAATGAGAATCGAAAATCAAAATTGAATTCAAAAATTAGTCAAAATAACTAAAAAGATTTGTGCATTTTGACTATTGCAATTTGCGTTTGGATTTGGTATAATTAAGTCACAAAATCAAACAACGGAGGAACACAAAAATGAAATTTAACATTGACATTGAACAGTTCACAAAGCAATTTAACAAAGAATACAAGTTCTTGTATGATAATGATGATTATGTAGCTGGATATAGGGAGGCGGTTGAAGCATTTGACAACTTTGTTGCCGAACACGCCGAGTTCGTTGGTGAATTCGTTGAATATCGCCGTGACTTTGTATCAAGTGACCGTGAAGCGGCGGCGTTTATGTTTGCAATGGAAGCACTTGCGAATAATTTTGACTTGGATAAATATGTAAATAAAAACCCGCAAAGTCTTTTGATACCTGTATATCGTGGCGGTCATTGGATTTATGAATTATAAATAATAGGAGGAAAATTAAAAATGAAATACAGAAAAACACTTGAAAAGGTAAAAGAGATATACGATAACGAGGGTGGCGACTGGTTGTCTGGTGGTTCTTGGTCTGGCTACTCATATCGTGAAGTTAATAAAGAATTTACAGAAATTGTAAATTATTATCTTAACATCGGCTATACAATCAACACAGCAACAATGAATACAAACGGCGATGAAATTACAAAAATTGACCTTGTAGATAATATTACTCATAAACTAATTCGTGTTGCACTATTTGGTGTTAGTGGCGAAGAGTTTAACTGGATTATTATTGTATCTGAAATTAAAATTGACTTTGACTTTTTGGGTAATTCATTTGCGCCGTATATTCACGCAACGGAAAATGTACCGTTTATTACATTTACATACAAGGAGGAACATAATGACTATGGTATCAACTGAACAGTGCGAACAGTTTATTAAAAATCTATTCAAAGAAAACGACTACAAAGAAATCAATGTAACTGGATTCTGGAGGGAAGCGGAACTATCTGGATTGTGGGTGCGTGGCACATTTGATTCACCTATGACAAGTGCAGTATTAAAACTGTTAAAAGTAAAATATTATTATGCACCAAATCCAAAAGATGACACTTGTGTGTTTTTACCTGTTTTTCGTTAGTTTGCACAAAAAAATAAAACAATGTTTGTGCATTTTGACACTTGTATTGGTATTACTTTTGTGGTACAATATAGATGTAATGAGGGGTAAGCAATAATAAATAACCCCGTACAGAAAGGTAAATAAAATGAGTGCTTACATTGTAGACAACAAAACTATTCACGCAATAGTCAAAGGCTTTAGAGTTTATTTTGATGCCGGAGATTACAACAATGCCGTACCGGTTATCACAAGCGTTAAAGCAATGTCAAACGCAATAGGTCAATCATTACTAAATCAGAATTACAAATCAGTTAATTGCAGATACGGAAAAAACACTGAAACACCTAAGTATAACTACGAAGATGTTAAAATCAATGAGGGCATTTTGATAGGCTGCATTGATTGCTATGAGTATCAGGCGTGCGAAACTGACGACTATTTCAATAGTGATATTCATTTCTCACTTTTAAGACTGAAAAACAAAATCATTGAAAGAATGATTAAAGAAAAACGGCAAGAAATTCCGTGGGGCTATGCAGAATACATAAAACGGAATAAAATTGCCTATTGAAATACATTGTTTAATATGCTATAATACAAGTACAACAAAGGTAAGGAAGCCAAATAAGAAAGGAAATCAATTATGATTATGACAAACGCAATGTGTAAACTATTTGTGGAACAAGTAAATCAAATGCTAAATAAAGGCGTAGATACCGTAGAGTTTTATTCGGCTAATAAAAACAACAGTGTTTGCAATCCATTAAAGTATGACGATTATATCGGCTATACCGACCAATTTGAATGGGACAGAAACATTGAAATTGACGAAATTAAAAAAGAATTAAGAGATTATTCTAACTTTGCCTATAAAGTAATGAGTAAAAAAGAATATGAGCAGTGGTTGCTTGGAAACGACTATAAACATTTTGCTGATTTATTTAGTCCGTTCATTGGAATTTTTGTCTTATATAAATAATAGGAGGTTAATTATGGAACGCACATATTACATTAACGGAATTCAATGCGATGAGCAAGAGTTCTTGCAAGAAGTGGTAAATGCTGGTGCTATGGTACAAGATATTGTAGACTTGGCAGATGGTTATTCTTTTGTTGGTGATAATGGAAATATGTTTGATGTTGAATTTTTTGAGGATTAAACATAGATAAAAATATATAACAACTATTGTAAGAATTTAATCATTTATACAGATTACACAAAAATACATATAAAATTTTGTGTAATCTGTATATTGACAAGTGTTGAGATTTATGCTATTATATAATTACCAAATAACAAAGGAGTTAATTATTATGACGATTAAAGAAATCATTGCAGAAAATCAAGTTGATAACATTGAATTTACCGTTTGGAAAGATAATGGTTTTCATAAATATAATAGTGATTGTATTCCGCACTTTGATTATATTGACTATTGTGGAGCGACACTTTATGACCTTGCCGAAGTTACTGAAAATGAAATAATCTTACAATGTTGTCCTCCAAGTATAAGTGATAACGATGTTAGAATCGATATTAACACTGAATATGATTTCTTTGATTTTGATTTTTATATTCTTAATCAACAAGAGTATTATAATTATGAAGGTTGTGTGCCAGATATTGACGAAGAGCCAGAATCTACACTATTGTTTGTTTTTGAACCTAATTTCTTGAAAAAACTAACAGGAGGATTAAACAATGACTGAATACGGATTTTGCGGGTTGGTATTTTTTGGTGCAATAGCTATTTCTATTATTGTTGCTGTTATCTTAGACTTACATTATAATAACAAGAATAAAAAACGAGAAGAATCGCTAAAAAAGCAATATAATAGAATGAAAGATGCAGAGAGCGCAGCTTTGTTTGAAGCTATTGCTTTTGCGTATGACAGTAGTACAGAGAAAGTTAATTGATATAGGAGGTAGTAGAAGTGAAATTCAATCTAAATGATTACCAAGGCAATTATGTAATGCACTGCAAAACTGAAGAAGAAGCTGAGAGCTTTTGCCGATTTCTTCACCAAAATGGCAGAAAATGGCGTACCGGAGATAGTTATCTGGAGTATGATCGCTGGTATAACTATGAAAGAGATACCGTATATTTCTTCAATGATGGTTTGTTTTGTGATGTTGCATTTGCCAAACGGAAAGAAGGCTGTACAATACTTGAATGGAGCGATTTTGTGGAAGATGAAGAAACCGTAAGTAAGTTTACGCTTGACGACTTAAAACCTGGTGACTTTATCAAGCTCAAGTATAACTCAGACTGTTGTGTGTTATTTGTTTACATATACACAAATTTAGATGGAGGAACAGTCGTTTTTGAAGAGCAACACACTCACACTAAATATACAAAATTCTTTCATAGTGACCTAACAGCTGTGAGTGAGTCTGGAAGTGAGTGTGCTAATGATATAATGCAAGTTCGTCGCCCAGTTCATCCGTCCGATGTATGCGGTAACATCTTTGACGATTGCAAAGGTTGTTTACTCTATGCAAGAGAAAAAGAGGAAGAAATGACTCTTGATGAAGTTTGTAAAGCCCTCGGTAGAAAAATTAAAATAGTCACAGAACATCAATCTAACTAAATATTTTGTAATCTAATATAATATATCTAACAGATGAAGTTAAAAATACTAACTTTTCTGAAATTTCTATTGACAAACGGGTTTGTTTATGGTACAATATAGACAAATCAAGAAAACAAAGGAGACAAAAACAATGATTGCTTATCTGAAGCCAGAATTGTTGGAGGAATTGAAATGACGAGCTACGAAAAACTCAAAAATATGAGCATTGATGAATTATCGAAATTTATATTAGCGAACTTTATGAATGACGGCATATCAAGTGACCCGTGCGTTGGAATAGATGCTGTTGATATAATTGCAGAATGGCTTAACAGAGAGGTCGAAGAATGACAAATTTGGGCGGCGTGATATGAACAGATTTGAACATTGGGAACGGATTATCTTAGCACAAAATACAAATTTAGATAGAGTAATAGAACTAATGGCAAACGACAAAAATATTACAAATGAACAGTATTGTCAACTGTATAGTTTAGTATTGGAGGTTTACTAATGAATAGAGAACATTGCAACAAAATTTGTGACGAGCTTATGGAATGGGCAAAATTTGAAAATAAGGACGAACAAACAGGCGTGCGGCATTATGAAAAATCGGCAAGAGAAATTGAAGCAAAGTTATATGATGATTATTTGCTAAATGGAATTATCAGCAACGAGGAATACTATTACATTTTTGGTAGAATTTGTGCCGATGCTCTTGCGGTTGGTGGAGAAGATTTTTTCAGAGTGTAAAAAAAAGACTTGACAAATTTTAATTTTTATGGTATAATAAGTTTACCAAATCAGAAAGGAACATAAAAAAAATGAACGCAGAAAAGGTATTAACATCTCTGAATGAAATTGTTGAGCAGATTGACAAAGACCAACCGGACTATTATTTTAGCGGCTATTTTAATCGTGATATGCACTCTATCGAAAGTAGCTATTGTGGAGCGCCGTCAATGATGGCAGACTTGTGTAAAGCGTTGCAAATGGATATTTTGAAATCCAGCGATAAATGCAAGGCGAACCGTACAAAAGCTGTGCTTAGAATTTTGAAAAATTCAGAAGAAGAACAGTTTGCAAAGGCGTTTATTGACGATGATGGAAAAGAAATTGTGCTTGATGGTTATAGAGCGATTTGTTTTGTAAACCCAGTAGATGGCGTTCCTACAACTGACAACGGTGGTGGCTTTATTTTCATTAAAAAGTCTTATCTCAGTGAAGATATTAGTAGCTATAACAAACTCAATCTTGCAAGTCTTGCAGAATTAAAGGCAGAATTAAAAATTGATAAAGCAAATAATGTGGAAATTGATAACGGGAAGAAAAAGAAAACGACGATCTATGCTTTTGGTGTTTCCGCAGACGAATATAACAGTACAACGCCAGTTGTAAACTTGCAATATCTAATTGATATTGTAGAGGCAATGCCAAGTGCAAAAGCGACATATAAAACAGATAGAAACGGAAATTCAATAGTGTATTTTGTTGATGATGATGGGAACAGGGCTGCTTTATTGCCACTTAGATATGACAAAGAATATAAAGTTATTCTAAGTAGAAAGGTTGTACAATAATGGCTAAATATTTGATAAAATGCCACAATTATTCACCTATTGTTGCGGGTGATACACTTGCGGAAGCATTGATGAACTATTTGGAAAACTGGACTACAAATGGTTTACCAATAAAGCAAGAAACATACGAAGCACTATCAAACGGTTTAACGGTAAAACAACTTGTTGAATTTGCAAATGCAATTATTGGTAATGATTATAGCAGTGAGCAAATCAAAGACATTTATAAATTTGAAAAAATTGAAAAAATCTATTGACAAATAGCTGACGATGTGGTATAATATAGAGGAAATGTTAGGAGGTTATCAATATGACAAATACAGAGTTGGTAAAGGTTTTTGAGCAAACTGTTAAACAGAAACCTTTTAGCTTGAGTGATAACACAGCTAAGTCCTACTTATATCATATCGGAAAACTGATTGATTTTGTTGATGATAAACCTATTTCAGAAATCACAACAAAAGATATTAAGAAATATTTGTTTGATATTAGCAGCAACGGAGCTTCAGATACAACATATAATTTGTCTTTGGCTGCATTTAAGTGCTTATATAAAGCGCTTGGATATAATCCATTGACTGAAGATGACTTTGCGACAAATCCAGCACTGAATATTGTTAGTGTTCGGAATGTAAAACAAGAAAAGAAAACGCCGCTAAATGAAATGGAAAAGCAAACGCTTTTGAGGAATTGTAAAAATGAACGGCAGTTTGCCATCTTGACAACTTATCTAAATACTGGCTTGCGTGTTCACGAACTTGTCAATTTGACATTGGAGCAATATCAAAATCGTGACGAAAACGGCAGAATTAAGTTGACTGTAAACAAAGGTTCGTATGACGATGAATATATTTATATCAACGAACAGACAGAAGCAGCTATAAATGAATATTTGTTGACTCGTAAACAATGTGATTGTCCGTATTTATTTGTTTCAAATTATGGCAACAAAATGACACCATCTTGCATTAGTAAGACTTTGAAGAATATTGCACGGTGGAGTGGACAATTTACAGAAGAACGGATTAGTCAAATTAGCAATCATTTAATGCGGCACACTATGGCAACGGACTTAGTAAACGAAAATGTGCCGATTGATGTTGTGGCAATGGTGTTACGGCATCACGGGCTTGGTACTGTTATGACTTATGCAAAGACGGACGAAAACAGAGTTTTGGAAGCAGTGCGATGATTATGTTTTTATGTATCACTATACTATTTTTCATTGTAACTGTATGGTTGTATATTATTATACTAATTGTGGAATTATTGTGTGCATTTTGGAAAGAATAGGGGTGAAATATGGATAGATATTATTCTGATTTTGTTAAAATTGGTGATTTTAGTTTTCACAAAGTTAAAAAAATGTATGGGATTTTAGCGTCTTTTAAGAATAGTGATAATTATTTCAGAATTGAAAGCAAAAACGGCAAATTCAAATTGACTTCGTGTTCATTTTTGATTTTGCTTAGTTTAATCGGATTAAAAGAACCGGTAAATATTACTTTAATATCAAACAATCTTGATTTGTTGCGGCAGACCAAGAACAGAATTTTGCGTATTGCATAGGTGATTATATGACTATTTCTGAAATTATTGAGCAATTTGGATTAAAAGACAATGATTTTCTTTGTGTTTATTCAGATGAAAAAGATTATTTTATCTATGTTGGAATGATTGAAAATATTGAAAGTTGGATTTTAGACCAAATAGCCTTGAAAATTCATACACAAAATGGTAAATTTTGTATTGACATTTAGTGAATTTTATGGTATAATATAAGCGAGTTCCATATTTTTTTGAAAAAAAATAAAAAAAAGACTTGACAAATGGTTTGAAATATGGTATAATATAAGAGCCTTTTGTCATTCAATTAAAGGCTACACAAAAACCTCCTTTGTTTGTCCTAAAGATTTAATCAAAATGTGTAGCTTTTAATTGAGTGACAAAAAGTCATTCAAATGAGGCGTGAGTAGGCATACGCCAAGAGCAGCAAGACTTCGCAAGTTAATTAGCCACCTTGTACAATGGATGCGCTACAAGTAAAATAAAGTAATAAATAAGTCGCATCTCGTGGCGTGCATACGGGGGCACGATTTGGATTGTCGGCGGTTCAGTCCTAAGAACCTATTAGTGTGATTGCTACACACAAACCGCCATTATATGCGGATATGGTGTAATGGTAACATTTAGCCCTTCCAAGGCTGCGTTGCGGGTTCAAATCCCGTTATCCGCTCCAAAAAATGCTAATATGGCGAAACTGGAATACGCATCGGGTTTAAGCCCCGATGGTGGTAACACCGTGTGGGTTCGACTCCCACTATTAGCACCATTTGTCCCACCACCCGATACTATAAATAGAGAACTTATAGTGGAAAACAGAAGTAAGTCGGGGAACTCAAGGGAGACTCCCTTCGGTCAAGGTTGAGCTTGATAATGAGAACTTTAATAACTGTTTAACTCAATAAAACAAACAGTTAATATGCTGGATTAGTTTAGTTGGTAGAACGCCGGATTTGTAACCCGGTGACAGCCGTTCAAGTCGGCTATCCAGCACCAAGCATCGGTTTATCTTGACAGGTGAAAAATATGCCCGAAGAGGAACACAATTCAAATAGCCAGTTGGTAGTGAAAACAATTCACACAGAGCGCTACTCCGCAGAAATGGAGAGAAATTGCAAAACCGTTCAACTCGGTAATCGGGCACTAAAAAATAGCCACGAGGTACATTATTTTCCTTGTTTTTGTCTCGTGTTGTAATTACCTCCTTTCCTTTCTGATATATGTTGTATCTTGTGGCTATTTCCTCCTTTTAATGAAAAATCTTATAGCCCCACAGGCTTTAAGTATATATGCCAGTGTAGGTCAAGTGGTTAGACCGCACGACTTATAATCGTGTAATTTGGGTTCGATTCCCAGGGCTGGCACCAACAAAGAAACTCAAGAATCTATATTGGTGTAGCCGAAAAGTTGTTATGCTGTGGATTTTGTGAGTATCTTTAAGTCAAATTTATTAAAATAGTGGACGCATTGTTTTAATAAATTAAAAGTGGATAGCCGGGTTTTCTTTGTTACGGTTATTTGCGAATAGCACCATACAATAGGCGTTATTCAAACAAACGAATAAAACAAAGATGGGCGTAGACGGTTCATCCACAAAGTATTAGCGCTGATACGAACCGCTCTTGTCGCACGCAAGTAAAAAAGGTTGCCGCTTTTAGTTAGTATTTGTTAGCGTCACAAACAAACCGTTTGCGTTTTTGGGTGTTGTCCGCAGTATTGTTACGAGAATATAATACATATAAAATGAACACCCACACATAGGAATATGGTGTAATGGTAGCACGATTGACTTTGACTCAATTAGTCTATGTTCAAATCATAGTATTCCTGCCATTTCAAATTCAAAATCAAAAATCGTTTTCAAAATTGAAAATCAAATTCAGAATTGAAAATGAAAACCGAAAATTAAAATTAAAAAAGGAGATTATTATGACACAAGTAATTAAAAAGCCAAATAGTAGGATTACTTACTATGTCAACGAAGAAAAGGGCGTTGTTATCGCCAAATTGAAAAAGTGGGATATGGTTACAGACACAAATCTGTATTTGTTAAATCATAAGTTACCTGTGATTGAACCGAGGCTTACATATAACAAATATTATGACGGATATTTTGTTGGCAAGGCAACTTGTTCTAAAGATGATAGTTTTGATTTAGAAACAGGAATGAGAATTGCAAGAAATCGAGCGCTTTGGAAATATTATTGGGAAAAACATCTTTTAATGATGGAAATGACAAATATTTGGAAAACAAAGACTTTTTGCTTGGAAAAGTACGATTTTCATATTCAAGATAAACTTGTAAAAATTAACGATAGTCTTACGGAGGATAAAGCACAATGGGAATGAGAAAATATGAGCGCAAAATCGCACATAGAAATATGGAGCGAGATGGGATTAAACATATCAATAAGCGCACAAAGGATGAAAAGGGAAATTTAATTCCGAGTTATTTTTCACGATTTTGGCGTTTCAGTGTAAATAATAATACTAAAAAGGAGACGGTATAATGAAGTATATTTCTAATGATGGTAATTTTGTTTCTGAAAACGCAGATGAAGTTACTAAGTATGAAAGCGAACTTAAAGAAAAGGTAGCAGAGCAAGAAAAGAAAATCGCAGAAGAGAAAATTAGAAAGCAAGAAGTAATCGATGCTTATAAGCATTATATGGAACTTGAAAGAGCTTTTGTTAAGGATTATGGCTTTATTCATTGGAGCGGCATTAGTACAAGCAATAACAAGAATTTTAACAATAAGTATTTTAAGCCTTTCTTTGATTTTTGGATTTAAGGTTGTTTAACTTATGCTGAGAGGCTATGTGATAGCCTATAAGCCGTTTTTATATAAAACTAATAATTGGTTATTGATGAATATAAAAATGCGTTCTGTTGTCCGATAGAGCGAAATAAATAAATTAAGATTAAAAATTAAAATTAGATTAGGAGAATTATATGGCAGAAAAAAGAGAAATTAGACGGACAGAGAGCACGGGGTTGATTGTCGGTACACTTTCTGAATTGGCGCTTGAAGTTGTAGACTCTACTATTAAGCTGGAGGACGGCAAGGAAAAGGCTTGTAAGCAAATTCGTGCCAAGGACGGAAAGTTTAATGAGGCAATCGCCATTGAGACTGATAATGGTGTATTTAAGTTCCCTGCGCCGTCTTTTTGTACAAATATTAAGCGTGATGGTACAGAGAGCAGCGCCTATAAGGCTTGGCACACCGTTGTGACTGAATACAAGGATAAGGTTCATTATGGCGATGAGGCAGACCGTGTAAGTTTGACTGTGGGTTATGAGCCTACATTTAGTTATAGCACGCCCAAAGATGATGTTGTTGTTTATGCAAATAATTTTCGCACCAGATTTATGAGTCGAGTAGATAAGGATGCCGATAGCTCTACTGATATTCAGACCGAGTGTGTAGTTAAGGCAATGCGTCCTGAGATGCGTGGTGAGGAAGAAACAGGTCGTAAGATTGTAGATATTATGACTGCAAACTATGGCGATAGTGATACTCCGTTGGTTGGCGTTGTGTCGAGTTTGATTATTCCTGAAGATTTGGTTGATGATTTTGAGGATATGTATTCCGCTGGACAGACTTGTAGATTGAATTTTGAGTTGAAGAATGTAAAGGTTGGCGGAAATAATGGCGGTGAAGTCCGTGGATTTGGTCGAAAAGCAAAAGTTCACGATGGTTTTATTGTGACTGAGCGTGTAGTATTTGGTGGAGACCCTGCATACAATGATGATGAGGACACCGAAGATAAGGCATATACTAATGCAGAGATTAAGTCTTTGTTAAAGGACTTTGATATTTGTAAGAAAGCAAAGTTGCAAAAGGGCAGAGCAGAAAAGGGAAATAATACTAAGTCTAAGGGGCTTGGCAATCGTGCAAGTAAGGCAAAGGTCAAAGCAGAATCGGTTGATGATGATAATCCCTTTATGGATGACGATGACGAAAATCCGTTTATGTAATTTCTAAAGGCTGGTGATTATATAAATGGCTAAGATTGATTTGTTGTCATTGACCGAAGATAATCTTATCGGTGGTATTCAGCAGAAAAAGATTATGATTTATGGGTCAAATGACTGTGGAAAAACATTTCAGGCTACAAAATTTGAAAAGCCGCTTCTTTTGATGACAGAAAGTGGCGGTGGCGCACTAAAGGTTAAGAAGTTGCCCATCAACAAATGGTCTGAATTTAAGACTGTTGTTGAAGAGTTGACTAATCCTAAGACATTTAACGAGATGTTTGATGTGTATAAAACGGTTATTATTGATACAGCAGAAAATCTTGTAGACGAAAGCGAAAAGGCGACTTGCAATGAATTCGGTGTTCGTGACCTAAGCGAAATTCAAGGAAGGCAAAATGGATATAAGATTGCAAGAAATGATTTTGCTGCGCAGATTAACAAACTAACATCTTCGGGTTATTGTGTTGTGTTCATTTGTCACGAGGAAACAGTAGAAAAAACAGACCCTGTTACAGAAGAAACATATGCTTACACACAGCCAAAGGGCACATCTAATGAAAAGTCGTCTATGCGTATGCTTAGAGATTTGTGTGACTTTGCTATTTATGTTCGTCCGAATGGCATTGACCCTGAAACATATGAGACAATCCCGTCAACGGCAATTTGTAAGGAAACAAAGACAAGTTTTGCTCGGTCGAGATTTGCAATTCAAACATTTGTTGACCCGTTCACTGCAAGTGGTTTGATTGAAGCTATTGAAAAGGCTATTGAAAAGTCAGCAGAAAACGAGGGAGCAGAAGTAGAAAAGTATATTCAAAAGAAACAGTCTTATACAAAAGAAGATTATTTTGAAATGATTACGCCTTATATTAAGGTTTTATCTAAGAATTATAGCTCTGATATTTCTGCTATTATCGCAACAGAGTTGGGTGATGGGCGTAAGATTACAAGCGCAACGGACGATGAGATTATTGCACTTGACAATATTTATAATAGGCTTGTAACATTAGCTACATCGTTAGACATAACGGTGTAAAATAAAATACATAAAATAATTGCAATTTATTTTGAGCCGTTTGGGTGATACTGAACGGCTCATTTTTAGGGTGTAAATATGCCAAAGTGTAATTTTTGTAAAAAAGAAATAAAAGAAAAAGAAAAGTATAATGCTTATATTGTCAAGAACGGCAAAAGAAACGCTTATTATTGTAATGTAGAATGTTATAATGACTATATGGCAAAAAAGAAAAATAGACCCATTACAGGCTATAATATAGCGCCTCGGAGAGTATTAACAGACTACATTTTATACATATATGAGCAAGAAGGATATAGTAAAAATGAAATTCCTTGGCAGATGCTAATGGCGCAACTTTCTAATATACTGAAAGAGCATAAGGATGAAAAATACACTTATCAATCTATTTTATATGTATTAAAATATATGAGAATGATTGGTGTAAATTTACTTAATGAGCGGTCAAATGGCTCTTGTCTTTCTCTTGTGGAATATTATTATAATGAAGCAAGAGATTATTGTAAGCGGTCAGCAGAATTGAAAAAGGAATTTGAAAATTTTGAGATAGACGATAGTCCGAAAATTGTAAAGAAAAAAGTAAAACACGAAACAAATAAGTATAAAGAATTAACATTTGATTAAGGAGGGCATTATGTTATATTCAAATGATATTGGTAATTTAATCTTAGGTGCAATTTGTAATAATTGTACCTTAATGTTTAATAGTAAAATGCCCTTAAATAAATCTGATTTTGAACCAAATCAATTCCATAAGATTATTTTTGTTTGCGTATATAATATAGCATTAAAGGGTGCAAAAGAGGCAAGTGAAATTGAGATTGCTGAATTTTTAGAAAATTATCCCGCTCAAAACAATATTTTTAAGGATAATGATGGCATTGAATATGTTAGAACAATTAAAGCACTATCCAAAGCAGAAAATTATGAATATTACTGGAATACAGTAAAGAAATACTCTTTGCTTAGGGAATATAAAGCTGCTGGATTTGAAATTCAAGACATTTATGATGAAAATAAGAATGAAACAGAAGAACGAAATAAATTTGATAAGTGTCAATTAAAAGATATAATTAACTATTTTGATAGTAAACAATGTAACATAAAAAAACACTTTGCCTTTAATGAAGAGACAGAAGAAATGATTTGCGGAGATGGCTTTGCAGATTTACTTGATGAGTTAGAAAAAGAGCCTATGGTTGGCGGTCAATTAGCTTCTCCTATTTTGACAAACCTATATCGTGGCTGGTGTAAAGGACATTTAATTTTGCGTGGTGCTCCGAGTTCATTTGGTAAAACTCTAATGAGCATTATGGATTTAATTACAGTTGGTTCATTAAAATTATATGACGAAAAAGAACACAAATTTATTGACAATCCATATTACCAAGGCAAGGCTGTTTTAATTCATTCAGAACAAAAGTCTGAAACTGAAATACAAACAAGGGTTATTTCTGTATTATCTAAAGTAAATTATTCAACCATTCTCGATGGTAAATTTACAAAAGAGGAAAAAGAAAGATTGCTTGAGGCTGGAAACATTCTTAAAGAAAGTGAATTTAAGATTGTCAACTATCCTAATTTTACTGCTACTGGTATAAGAGAATTGTGTCAGCGTTTATCTATTGAAGGCTATGAATATTTTTATCAAGATTATATTTGGAATAATAGTTACATCATATCCGATATGAAAAAAACAATGGGATTAACGAATATTTCTGAACCTAACGCACTGTTACATTTTTCAAATCAACTTAAAATGATTGCAGAAGAATACAACATTGCAATGGCAACATCAATGCAATTAAATGATAATTATAAGACAGCAGAAATTATTGACGAAAGTTGTTTGTATGCTTCAAAAGCGGTTAAGACAAAGTTAGACAATGGCTGTATTACAACATATCCAAGAGAAAAAGACATAAAGCAAGTTGATGGTTTAATATCTAAATGGAATAGAAAAAACAATACAGATTTTGAAATTCTTAGACCAAATGTTCTTACAAGCTGCTTTAAGACAAGATATGGTAGATATGGTGATAATATAAGAATTTGGTCTTATATGGATAAATCTGTGGGCAGTATTACTGATATGTTTGTAACAGACGCAAATAATAATCCAATTAACATTAAACCTATGTATATTGAGAGTGTGTAATATATGAAAGATTTAGATATTTTTACTATTGATGGAAACAAAATAAATAAATTAAACTCACTTTATGAGTCGGAATTATATGATAATAAAGGTTTGAGTGCTAATACAACTAATATATGTTTTAATAAACCTTTTGAATTTGAGTGTAACGCAAACGCAGATATAACTAATAATAATTTTTCCAAATCTAAAAACGATTTTTATATTGTTTTATATATTCAAAATAGAACGCATAGAAAAAAGAGAATAGACAAAAAATGGTTAAAAAAATTTGGTGTAACTGAAAGAAAACTAAATTGTCATATAGATTATAATATGAAAAACATATGCGATTATGAAGTTAAGGTAAATACAACAGAATTAACCGATTTTATTAAAGAAATGAAACAACATAGAAATAGAATTTATTTTGAAAATCCGATTAACAATTAAGGTTAATATGATATTATGAATGTAAAATATGATTATACAAATCGCACATATTATATTAAAGAGAAAATCCACAATCAAACAATGATTATGCAGTTTGAAGAATGTGACAGGTCTCTTGATATGATATATTATAATGTTGTATTAGGTGTATATAATAAAAGAAAGCACGCACAGAAAAATGAAGATAATGCTATTGTTACAGGAAAATATCCATTTGAAACAGCATCAAAAGCCGTGAGAGCATTTAATCTTTTAGAACAAGAAGTCATAAAAGAAAATAAATTTTATAATAGAAAAATAATGATAATGATTAGTTGGGTTGACAATAGACGAAGAGATATATATTATAAATATTTATCAAAGCGTGGTTATAAATACGAAGTAGTAGATGGACAGAAATTTATCTGTAAAATATATTGACAAGTAAAATGAAATATGTTATAATTAAGGCATAATAAAAATAAAAAAGGAGATTTATTATGAACGAAAATACGATATATGTTTTAGTTTTATGTTTGTCTTTTCTATATTCTATAATGTATAGATTTTTTGATTATTTAGAAGAAAGAAATAATAGGAGGTAAAATAATGCTTAGTGGAACTAAACTCGCTGGTGGTAGTCCTGACCGTGGTAGAGTTGAAAATGATTTTTATGCCACTAATCCTAAAGCGGTCGAAATGTTACTTGCAGATGATAAATTTAGACAATGGTTTTGGAAGGATTACCGTTATGGGAATGTGCAATTTTTAGAACCTTGTGTGGGTCAAGGGCATATTATTCAAGGCGTTAAAAATTATTATAATAACAAAAATCTACCTATTGATTTTACTTGTCTTGACATTACAGACCGTGGATATAATAATGTTATCGTGCAAGATTTTATGCAATATGATACAGATAGGCGTTTTGATTGTATTATGACAAATCCACCTTATGAGATTGCAGTGGAATTTGCAAAAAAAAGTATGGAATTGTTGAAGCCTAATGGAAAAATGTGTATGTTTCTTAAAATCCAATTTCTTGAAGGCAGAAAACGCCGAGAATTTTTCGATGAGTACCCACCCCGTTACATTTATGTGTTTGAAAAACGGATGGGAACTTGGAGAAATGGTGAAGAATTTGAGGAAACGGAGAACGGCAAGAAAAAACGACTTGCAACAACAATGTGTCACGCTTGGTTTTGTTGGGAAAATGGATTTACAGGAGAGCCGACCGTAAGATGGGTTAGATAGGAGATAATATGAGTTTAGCTGAAATGTATAAGAGCGCAGATTATAAAGATAAAAACGGAATGTTATTTAACAATGATTGTATGAATGTTTTGTCCACTCTGGAAAACGGTGGGGGAAGAGTAAATTTGACACTAACAGATATTCCGTATGGTGTGGTAAATAGAAAAAGCAATGGATTAAGAGATTTAGATAAATCTAAAGCTGATATTATGACTTTTGATTTATTAAACTTTTTAGATAAAGTTTATTCTATTACAGATGGTACTATCATTATCTTTTGTGGCAAGGAACAATTCAGCACGATTTTTTCATATTTTAATGATAAAAGAAAACAAGGAAAGGGTACAGTCCGTCAAATTGTATGGCAAAAATCTAATCCGTCTCCTATGAATGGTGAACATATTTATTTAAGTGGAATTGAAAATGCCGTTTGGTTTAAGAAGCGTGGGGCAACATTTAACGCTCATTGTAAAAATACTGTTTTCAAATATCCTAACGGCAGAAGTAAAATCCATCCCACCGAAAAAAATCACGATTTAATTAAAGAGCTTATTTTGGATAATTCAAACGAAGGTGACATTGTATTTGACCCTTGTTGTGGAAGTGCTGCACATTGTCTTTGTGCAGAACAGTTAAACAGAAAATATATTGGCGTAGAATTAGATAAACAATATTTTGATGTTGCAGTTGAAAGAATGAAAAACTTTTTATAAAAAATTGAAAATAATTATTGACAACCTCCGTACTTTGTGCTATAATAAAGACAACAAATTGATACGGAGGTTTTAATTATGAAAAAAGTTTATTTAGTTCTTTGTAATGGTGTTGTGTCAGACGAAGCATATAGTACAGTTGAAGGCGCATTGAATTTTATTGCTAATCGTTATGGTGCTCCTAAATGTTTAGATGATGCAAAACTGAGGTCTTGGACTTATTGTTTTAATGATTGCGTTTATAGAATTACAGATGTTAGTGTAAAGGAGAGTTAAGTATGTTTGCAGAACACAATAAATTTAGAGCAAAATCTAAAGAAACCAATAAATGGGTTTATGGAAAGAAATATGAAAGTATTTGTTGTGTAAATGTGGATTTGTCTAATACCAAATGCACAAATAAAGGTTCTCGGAAAACATATATTTTCAGTGGTTTTGATAGAAAAACAGAAGTCGATGCTAAAACAATCGGTCAATACACAGGATATTTAGACTGTAATGAAAACAAGATTTATACAGGTGATATTATAAGTTGGAAACCATATAGAAATCTTGATATTGGTACTATTGATAGTGGTATTGTAATTATTGGAGAAGTTAAAAATGGATGTCAAATTGAAATCAATAAAATAATGCGCTCAAATAAAAATGTTTCAGATTTCGATTTTAGTATATTAAAAGGATTTATTGAAGACATAACTGATGGTTATTTATCAGACTATGAGGAAAATGGTAAGATTGAAATTATCGGCGACATCTTTGATGATAACACAGTTAAGGAGTTACAATAAGAATGAGACAAATTAGATTTAGAGGAAAGTCTGTATATGATGGCGAATTGTATGGCGGTGTTGGAGTATGTGTAGACCCTGATATAAAGACTGAGAAACTTTCTGAAAAAGTTGGTAAATATGTTCCATACACACAAAAGGCGTATGTTTATAGTCCATTTGATGAAAAGTTTGAAGTTGACCCAAATACTGTCGGTCAATATACTGGTTATAAAGATATTCATAAGAATAACATTTATGAGGGAGACATTATTAAATATCCAAGATATAATGGTTCAGACTTTATTTTAATCGGAGAGGTTAAATTTGGTGAATACAAACAAGATGGAAGTGATGGAGAATATGCGCCGAGTATTTGTTGTGGATTTTATGTTGAAATAAAAAAGTGTATTTATCCAGATTGGTGTGACCCAGATGATTATAGTGATTTTATTCAAGACTATGAAAAACAAAATAGCATTGCAGAGATTATCAATGATAGCGGAAATGTTGAAGTAATTGGGAACATTTATATATAAACTATAATAAGTTTTAATTAAAAAATACTTGACAATTCATATATGATATGCTATAATTAGATTAGAAAATTAAAAGGAGGATAATTATGGATACAAAAAGAAAGAAATTAGTACCAATTACATATAGAGAACTTTGTAGAAAATATAAAAAATTTTTCTGTAAGGGTTGCCCAGAATTAAATAAAACATATAAATGCAACATCGCAGACGAATTGAAAATTGCAGAAAATGCGGTCTATATTAACCAAAACAACCATTATGTATTTAGGGTGAAAAAAATATGAAATACAAAGACATAGATATTGAAATCAATCAAGAAACAAAAGAAAAACTCATCCGAAAAAGAAAAGAAAGAACAACCGATATTCTTTCAGTTGTTCTTATGCTTTTGATGATAGGTATTTTGTTGGCAATTATACCGACAATTGTTACAATATGTTCGCCTTCTGATGAGAAATATGTAACATTTGTGGTGACTTTTATCATTAATTCTGCTGTGCTTTTAATCGGTGCTCTTTTGCTTGATTTTGTTGCTCTTCTTCAGTCTAAAAGAAGAATCAAGTATTTGCCACTTGACAAAGAAACAATGAAAAAATTAAACATTAACACAATTGAGGATTATTGTAAGTTCTTAAACGAATTTCTTTTTGTGACACCCTTTGGCAAAGAGACAAAAGATGGTTCGTTTTTTTGCAATATCACAAAAATTCCAAAGGAAATGCTTGAAGAAATCAACAGTAATTTTCCTGTCGAGTACGGCAGAATAGATTGGAACGACTTTTATGGTGCGTATTATGTTTTGAAGGAGGATTGTAAAAGTGAAAGTTAGACAAGCACTTGTTGCCATTGTTAAAGATGTCACTCATTGGCGAGAACTGCCCGACCCGCCGAGAAAGTAGAATAACAATGATAAACTGAGAAAGGAGTTAAACAATGACTAAAGAATTAGCAAGGTATTTCTTGACAGTAATTGATAGAGATTTGTATTTTTCATTCAATGGAATGGGACTGCCAAATAGTGTTTACGAGTGGTTAGAAAATCAGTTAATGAAAGAAAACTTTGATAAAGTCGAAGAATTTATTAAACTAAGATATACGGAGAAAAGCGAGAAAGAAATAAAGAAAAAGCGTAAGTTTAGGGCTATGACTAATGGCGAGTTTTGCAATAAGTGGAGGAAAAATCATTTATTTTGTAAAAGTATCGTCAGCGACGGTTACTGCTGTCCTATTAGTCCGACTGGTAATTGTTTCCGAGATAGTTTTTTAAACGAGCCATATATAATAAACGGCAAATATATATTGATTGAGGTGAAAGAATGAAAGTGCTCCGATGTACTGGCGAGGGTCAAGGCTCTTGCAAACGGTGTACCGAAAGAGGCAAGTGGAATAGAAGTTGGATGTGTTTCCTATATAAGATTGGGGGTTACGAGGTTTGCTATTGTTTCGATTGTGTAAAAGAAATCTTAAAGGAGAATATGAATAATGAACGCACGACAAAAGTCGAAGAAGTATAAGAAAGAATGTGAGCATTTGAAGTCGATAATGTCAGCTACAAAAGTTCAGCCTTACTTAGTCAATCAGCACTCGATTGTGACTTTGAGTGCTGAACAGTTGGTTGATTTGGGAGAGCTATATCGAATCTCTGCCAGTGAAGAATGTGGAACATCTATGCTGAATAAAATGCTCGCTACACAACTTTTATATCAAATTTTGAATTATGCGAAAATTGAAATTTGCGGAAATCCGTATGGCTATTCCGATAAAACTCTTATTAGAGCCACGATGAAAGTTGTCGATATGCGTAGGGATGGATAGATTATGAAACAGGTTACAAAGAGTATATTGTCTGAGTTTTATCGAAGGGCGGTGGAAAAATAATGGCACGATATTTCAAAGTGGTCGAAATCGACCGTGATAGTTTCATCGGAGCAATGGGGGAAGATTTGGACTGTTACCAGTTGTATGGTGTGTGTGACGGCATTGGCTATGTTGCCGTTGACGATACCAAAGAGGATAAAATCACCGTTTTTCTTGACATTTTTTGAGGAGGTATAAATATGGATATAATTTGCAAATGTGGTGGTAAGGAATTCTTTACAGAGAAACACGGCAATCAGACTGGGCTTTATTGCTCTGCTTGTGGTAAGTGGCAGAAATGGCTCGGGAAAGATGAGATACGACTTTTCAATCACGATGTTAAGGACGGCTGGATTAGCATAAAGGAGAGTTTGCCGGACTCATATAGAGATGTAATTGTGTGTATGGAAACAAGAGAAGTGTATTGCGGTTGGTATGCCCCGGATTCACGAATTTGGCATAATATGAATGGGTCAGAAATTGAGTCTGTCACATATTGGCGAGAACTTCCTAATCCACCGAGAATGGTGGAGTGCGCAAAATGAAAAAGCACAAATTTAGGGTTATGACTAATGTAGAGTTTTGCCATAAGCATAAATATTGCAGTACCTGTCCTGAATGTAAGGGTGATACAAGTATTTGCTACTGGTTTATGCACGGAACTGCCAGTATAGAACCTTATAAAGCCTCAAATGGTAAATATATATTGGTTAAGGTAATTAACGATGATTGAAGTAATTTACAGAATTTACGAAGTTGCAGACGAAGAAACAGCCGCAAAAAATCGTGAAAAGGACTTTGATTTTGGGCTGTATTCTTCAACAAGAAAAGCGGAAAATATTGAACTGCTTATGGATTGCTTGATATGCGACAGTAGAGAGCAATTCAAAGAGATAATTAAAAGTCAGTACGGAGAAAAAATTTCTTTTCGCTACTCAAAGAAGTTAAAAGCAGGTGACTTGTACTGCATTATCATAGGGGAACATTGCTACAACACAGAGCGCTATTTTAATAAAGTTACCTTTACTTGTGATTATTGCGGTGCGACAGTAGAGACATATTACGGCAAGGCAATATATTTCTCTGACTATGAAATAAGAAATAGATTTTATGGTATAGATGAATATGCGAAAAAGCGTTTTTGTTGTAACAGATGTAAACAAGAATATGAGGAACGAGAACGCCGAAAATTAAAGCCTGATGATGAACAAGAATTCTACATACAAAAAGATATGTTTACAGAGGATATAGCAGGATATATCTACAAGATTTCAAAAAAGTCAACAGGTGAATTCTATATCGGTCAAACAATGTATGCTCCTGTTTTTCGTTGGGGTCAGCACTTAAAAACAGATAGATTTCCTATCGAGAATATTACAGACTACAAGTTTGAGGTTATAGAGATTGTTCCGAAAACTAAAAATATCCTTGAACGAGAAAAATATTATATCCAAAAATTCTATAAGGAGAACCCAGAAAAATCTTTGAATATAATGTGTACCGCAAATATAAACACGGAACAAATATAATTTGACGATGTAAAAGAATGAGGACAGGGTACAACGCTCACATTGACAGCCAAAAAGATGAATATTCAATTCAGTTTGAAATTGTAAACTATGAGTATTTCAAAATGGTTGAAAAGGTTTGTCGAGATGCTCAGAAGCAAGAGCATTATGTTATTTATAAAGGAGTAAAAGAATGAGAGAGATATTATTCAGAGGTAAGCGAAAGGACAATGGCGAATTGGTGTACGGATATTTGTATATTCGTAACGATGGGCAATATGAAATTTCTTTTTATAGTAAGTATTTTGATTCTGAGAGATTTACTTATGATGTTATTCCTGAAACCGTAGGACAATACATTGGTTTGACCGATAAGAACGGCAAAAAGATATTTGAGGGCGATATTATTGAAAGATTGTGGCTCGGCGAAAAGCATATTTATCGAATACACTATGATAGCGATATAGCAAGTTTTATCGGAGCAGATATATATAGTGAAGGATTTACAACATTTGACTATGATGCGTGTGAATTTGAAGTCATCGGCAATATATATGATAATCCCGAATTTTTATTAAATTACAACAAATAGGTTATTACCGTTTAAGGAGGCAATAATTTGGAGAAATGGTATTACAAAATTATAAATTTAATTGATAATGAAACAGAATTCTATGTATCTGTTGATTTACCTATCAAGGAAGAAAAGGTGTGTAGTTTTCTTGGCTTAGACGGTTTTTCAGCAAAAATGATAACTAAAGACGAATATGAACAAAATACAGATGATGAAACTTAAATTGTTGGAGGAGTAGCAATGACAAATTACGAGCGAATTAAAAATATGAGTATAGAGGAAATGGCAAAATGGCTTGACGAAATGCTTTTTGGTAAAATACAAGACATTTATAAATGCGGCTATTATGAAAATGATTCTGAGAGTCAATATCAATTGTGCGTTAAAGATAGAAAGTCGTGGCTTGAAAGCGAGGTAGAGGAATGACGAATTTTGAAAAAATAAAAAATATGTCACCTGAGGAAATGGCAAAACTCATTAACGATGTAGCCGTATGTTGTTTTCAAGATGCAAACTGCGAAAATTGTCCGATTTATTGTAGCAGAGATGAAGTCTATTGCAACAGTTCAATTATAGGTAAATGGCTTAATAGCGAGGTGGATAAATGACAATGCCAAGAAAACCATTAAGGCAGAAAAAGGTCGTTTTCTTTTCTGTCTTATATGTCCTAAATGTAAGCAGCCCATTCCTCGATATTTTCACGGAAAAGAATTTGAGCCTGAAAACTGTTACCATTGCGGACAGGCTTTAGATTTTGGTGACTTATCGTTCGGTTAATTCCTCCTCAGAATTAAACTGTGGCGAAAACACCGTGTGGCGAAGATTGTCAAAAATAAATAAAAACAGATTGGAGTTGATATAATGAATGATTTGATTGATAGAGATAAACTTCTATATGAACTAAGTTGTGCCGTTCTGTCCGAATGTTCACAAGATGAGTATGAACACATAGAGGATATTATCAATGAACAACCTATTGTCTTGTCAAATTAAATAATATATACAACGAACATACTAATAAGGGAGAATAAAATGAGTATTCCACTTTTTACTGATACGATGTGGTATGATAAAGTATTAACAAATTTTTATAATATTAAACAAATGTCAGTAGAAAAATTTGCAGACTTTATGTTTGAATGTGGCGCAAACAGTTGTCATTATTGTAAATATAGAAAAAATTGTAGGGCTATTTGCAAATACGACAGTATGGTTACAGATACAGAAATTTTTAAGGACTGGCTGGTAGATAAATATGAATAAAAGCAAATATATTGATTTTGATTTGATTAAACGATACCCTAATAAATATAATCTTACGCCGAATGATATTAAAAGACTGAAAGTGTTGAACTGGGATAAAATTAAACAAATTATGTGGTTTAATGAAGCAACAACTCCTAATCGCTGGTGTAAACTAATTGGTTGTCAAAAAGACGGCGAAAAATATGATGACTGGGATAAATTCTGGATTGGTATTGCAGAAGATGGAAACATAGACTGTCATTTTACAGCCTATGAAGGTATGTGTTCATATAATTTTAAGGAATTTTATAATTTGAAAGACATTGAAGATAAATATGATATGCAAGTTCAGGTCAATGTAATTAAATGGATAAATGAAATGATTGATGAAGGAATTTTAGGGTTGCCAGAATAAAAAACTCTTGACTTTTTGTTGTTTTTATGGTATAATATATCAAAACAAGAAAAGGAGCGTTAAAATGATAAGAAGAATGTGGCATTGTGGTCTTATCCATTATTTGCCTAACAATGAATTGCGCCGTCTTTATTATGACTGTTGTTATTTTGGTGAAAAATATCTAAGTGGCAACTTTATCCGTGCTGACTCTTTATGTTCTCCACTGAATAATCAGACACAGGATGACTTTAGAGCATATCTTGTAAAAGTTATTACAGAACTTGAATTGCGTGGTGTTGACTACAAAAAAAGAGATGTGGATTTGTCAAAAGCGGTAGGCGGTCTTGCCGTTGGTGCAAACATAGCAGTATATAGAGATACAAGAATGTTCAAAGAATGGCACACAAAGGAATATCTTAGATTAAATATGGCTGTATTGTATGAGAAATGGAAATACACAAATTGTATAGATGATAAGCAATGGGAAAAATTGTTGCGTGGTTATAAAAAAATAACAAGAGAGGATTATGTTGTATGATAGTATCATATAGTACGAACGGAAAGAAAAAGACCATTGCCAATGTTGGCACAGCAGATGAAGCAATTAGTGCTATTAGGCTGTTTTTAGATACAAATGGATTTAAGACTCATTATATGAGATTTATTCCTAATAGAGAAAAAGACAGCGTGATTATTGATTATGGTAATTGGTTTAATTATATGGTAGTAGATGGCAATACAGAAGATGAAAATGTGTTAGATAAATTTGAAGAATATACTAAAAGGATGTCGAATGAAAGCAGTAGTAAAAAGAGTAAAAGAAAATAAAACAGAAATATATAACAATGTAAAAAACATCAAACAAGAAAACGGTAGTATTGTTATTACATATGGTGATGGAACATACGGGCTTAATATGCGTATTTTAGATAAAAATTATAAAATTATTCTTGGTGGTTGATTAAATTGAAATTTAATGTTAATAGAATAAATAAACAATTAACAACCAATAATATTAAAGATATTTTATTTTCACTAAATAGCGATATATATAAAGAAAATGACGAGCAAATCATATTTTATTCTGCTTGTCATAATGCAGAACCTTGTGAACACGGGCATAAAGCTAAGTTATATTATTATAAACAATCAAAAAGTTTTACTTGCTATGTATGTGGAGAAAGTTTTGATGTTTATGATTTGGTCAAAAAAAATCGTGCTTTGTTTGGTGAAGAATGGTCTTTTCCAAAGTGTGTTAAATATGTTTGTGAAATCGCAAATATTCCATTTGAATACAACGGAGAAGTTAAAGAAAATCCCAATAAGTATAATTGGCAAAGTAGTTTATTAAAATTCTTAAATAAAGGATATGTTCCTGATGAAAAGACTTATGATAAAAGCATTTTGAAATTCTTTAATAATGGCTATCATAAGTCTTGGCTTGAGGATAATATATCAATAGAAACAATGGAAAAATATAATATAGGATATTATCCGTTACAAGATTGCATAACTATACCGTGTTTCAATCAAAATGCAGAACTTATTGGTATTCGTGGTAGATACTTAAATCCTGAAAGTCAAGCAAAGTATTATCCAATTAGACTTTTAGATGGAACAGAGTATAAATTTTCGACAAATGATTATTTATATGGCTTATGGTACACAAAACAATCTATTAAATACCATAAAAAGTGCATTTTATTTGAAGCCGAGAAAAGTACACTACAATGTGACACATATTTTGGAAATGATAATTTTTCTGTATCTTTATATGGGTCTGCCATTAGTAAAAGGAAAAGAGATTTAATATTAGACCAAGGTGTAAACGAAGTCATTATTGCAATAGACTTTGATTATGATAGCGTTGTTGACGAAAACGGAAACAAAACATCAGATTTTGAAAAATTTGAAAAAAAGGTTTATAAGATTGCAAAATTATTTAAGGGATTTTGTAAAGTAACTGCTATTGTAAGCTATGGCGGTCACGGATATAAAGACAGCCCAAGTGACATTGGAAAAGATAGATACTTAGAATTATATAAAAACCGAGAAGAAGTTTATTAAAATACTTGACTTTTTGTTCATAATGTGGTATAATTCACTTGTAGTCAAAAAGGCTAACAAAAATTTTTTGGAGGATTTTAATTATGAACGATAAATTTCTTGATGAGCTATATGTTCTTGGTGTATTTGATGACGATGATGAGGATATGTGCTACTGTGAAGATAATAACAAAGGACTGAAATGTGACTGCGATGAGGGAAAAACCTGTTCTGCTTTTTGTCCTGCTTTTTATGACTGTCCATATATGGATGATTAAGGAGTTTTGCATATGTTTATGAATTGTATTAACATTAGATATAAAAACGAAAGAGAAGATAAAATTAAGGCTATTGATAACGCTATTAGCTATTTTCGTAATTTAACAGAAGATATTGGTTGTAATCAATCTTATTACGAAAAAGGGGCGTATGAAAATACAACAGCGGCATTAAAAGCGCTACTGGAACAAAGACAAAATCTATTAAACAATTAAAGGAGAAAAAATTATGAAGATTGTGGATTCTAACAGAATTAACAGAGAGTATATTGACTGGGATGACATTGAGTACGGAGATGTATTCGCATATACCGACAAGGAGTCAACAGAGAAGTGGATTGGTATGAAGGTTGGCAATCCTGACGGTGGAGATATGATTGTAGATTTTGAGACATCTGAGGTATATAACGATATTTCAAATTATAATTATGTTGAAATTCTTGATGCCGAATTGAAAATTAACATTAGTAATAATGCAGATTGAGCCACTTTACGACAAAACTGATTTTGTAACAATTCAAGATTATTTATCTAAGTGTGGAGTTAAAGATGTTGATTTATGGTTAAAACATAAATATCTTGATGGCGTAAACAATTATACAAACATTGACGAGTTTTGTAAAAAACTATATAACGCATTTACAAATAAACAAAAAATATATTTACTTGTAGATAGTGATTTAGATGGCTTTATGAGTTCATCAATGTTTTATGTGTATTGTCATTCTGTCCATAAAGACTGTTGCATACATCCAATTTTTCATACTGGTAAACAACACGGTCTTGATAATGTTGTAATGGAAGAAATCAAACAATATAAACCGTCATTGTTGGTTGTTTTAGATGCCGGAACAAACGATGTTAAACAAGATAAAGAATTAAAAAGCCTTGGTTGGGATATTATTTGTGCCGACCATCACGAAAGAGAAAAAATAAATCCATATTGCACCTTAGTAAACAATCAAATAAGCACAAAGGTTAAAAATAAAAGTCTTTCAGGAACAGGTGTTAGTTGGAAAGTTTGTAAGGCATATGATACAAAATATGGGTTTAATTATGCAAATGGTTTAATTTCTTATGTTGCTATCGCTAATATCGGAGATGGTATGTCCTTTCTAACGCCTGAAAATGAGACTTTTAGATACTGGGGTATAAAGGATATTCATAATAACTTAAAACCATTTGTTTGCGATTTTAACGGCTATTTAACGGATAATAAATCGTTTTCGTTTGGTATGGTTACAAACATTAACTCTTTAATTCGGCTCGGAACACAAAGGGATAAAGAAATCCTATTTTATGCACTATGTGGTAAAATTGAACCAGAAGAGATTATTGGTGTTTGTAAAAAGCTGCATAGCAAACAATCAAGAGATACAAAATCTTTGCTTGAAAAAGATGTAGACATTATCTACAATGGAAAAATCATATTGGCGAGAGTATCTAAAAGTACACCTTTAACTGGACTTGTCGCAAATAAAATGATGGGAGAATATAATAAACCTATTATTTTAACACAACAGGATGGTGAAGAATTAAAAGGTAGTGTGCGCAGTCCTATTGATTTGAAAGATATTTTGCCAAGTAATTTATTTAATTATAATCTTGGGCACCAAAGAGCATTTGGTACTTCTTATCAAATTAGTAATGAAAAAGATATTATAAACTACATAGATAGCCTTGAGAGCCTACCAGAGCCAACACAAGCAGTTTTTATGTCATTAAAGACAAGTGATGTACCTAATTACTTATTCGGCTTTGTAGACGAAAATAAGGCATATTTTGGAGAAGGAATACCAATTCCAAAAGTGCACTTTCAAAAGTTTGGTATTTATAACAAAGAAATTCAATTACTTGGAGCCAATCAAAGAACGGTTAAATTTCATAGAGATGGCATTGACTTTATCTTTTTCAACTGCACAAACAAGATAAAAAAATTGTTACATCTAAATGATTTGAGTAAGAAAAGAGTAACGCTTGAATTTATCGGTGAATTAGGATATAATGAATTTAGAGGAAATAAGACAAAACAATGTATAATTGATATGTCAACACTTGATATATACGATTATGAAGTTGACTTTATGTGAGGGCGACTATGGAAATATTAGGTTATAACGATAACAAGATTGAAAAATGTGATAATTGTGGCGCAACTTTATGTGTAGAAAAGCACGACTATAAAATTGGTGAGCACGGATTTTTGTATTACCTGTGTCCTGTGTGTAGTACAAACAATTATACAAACGAGCACATACGGCTTGATGAAACAAATATTCAATATCCTGATAATTTTGAGGCATTTGAATGTGATGAATTTTTTATATATAATAAATCTTCTGAAATTCAAGATAAATGCAGAGAGTTGATTGAGAAAATTAAGCAGAGTGATGTTCAATATATGATTGATAATATTGGTAAACTTTTAGTCATTGTTACAAGAATTGATAAAGAAAATTATTCTATCATCGTGACTGCAAGTTACGATGAATGTTTTGTGTATAGTAAATAATTCTAAATATATAATAGGTAGGTGCAAAATGGGAAATAAAAATTATGTTGTATATCACCTACACACGGAAAATAGCCTTTTAGATAGTTGTACTAATTATAAACTTTATGTTGACAAAGCAGTAGAACTTGGACAAAAGGCTATTGCTTTTAGTGAACACGGTAATATCTATAACTGGATAGAAAAGAAAATGTATTGCGATGAGCATAACATTAAATATATCCACGGTATTGAGTGTTATCTAACAGAAACGCTTGATGAAAAGATTAGAGATAATTACCATACTGTTCTATTGGCAAAGAATTATGATGGTGTAAAAGAAATTAACAACTTGATTGAATTGTCTACAAGAGCAGACCATTATTATTACAAACCAAGAATTACATTTGATGAGTTTTTTGCGCTATCTGATAATGTTATTAAAATCAGCGCTTGCCTTGCCTCTCCGCTAAATAAGCTGCGTGATAGAGTTAATGAACCTATTTATGATAGATTGTGTAGAAACTATGATTATTTTGAAATTCAGCCACACATAAATAGCGAGGAACAAAAGGACTATAATAAGCATTTATTAAAGTTATCAAAAAAATATAATACACCACTTATTATGGGAACAGATACACATTCATTAAACGCATATAAGGCAGAATGTCGTTCTATTTTGCAGTTGTCAAAAAGAATTGAGTTTTCTAATGAGGACACATTTGATTTAACCTATAAGTCTTATGATGAACTTGTAGAAATGTGCAAAGAACAAAATTGTTTTCCTATTGAGGTTTATTTAACCGCCATTGAAAATACTAATGTTATGGCAGATAGTATTGAGAACTGGGAATTAGATAAAAAGGTCAAATATCCTAAGTCTTATGATAATGAAGAATATGTGCTTAAACAACGCATATTTGAAATGTACAAAGATAAAGTTCGGCGTGGCGTTATTACAAACGATAAAAAATATATCGACAACATTAAAGAAGAACTACGAGTATTCAAAAAAATCAATATGATTGGCTTTATGTTGTTTATGAGCGAACTAATGTGTTGGTGTAAAGAAAATGGTATTCCAACTTCTCCTTGCCGTGGTTCTGTTGGCGGTAGTACAGTAGCTTATATTACAGATATTATTGATGTAGACCCTGTTAAATGGAATACAGTATTCTCACGATTTGCAAATGAGGACAGAGTCGAGGTCGGTGATATTGATGTAGATATTGCGCCAGACCAAAGAAAACTTGTATATCAACATATTATTGATAAGTTTGGAACAAATAAAACAGCATATATACTTGCTATGGGCACAATTTCAGATAAAGGCACAATAGACGATATTGGAAGAGCATTAGGAATTAAGTGGAGTAGAGAACATAATGATGGTGAAAATCCATATTCATTAGCAAATGTTGCCAAAATCAAAGAAGAATATGATATAAATGCTGAAGCAACGAAAGAAAAATATCCAGAATTATTTTATTATTTTGATGGACTTTTAGGTACTGTTGTTTCACAATCAATGCACCCTGCTGGAATTGTCGTAAGTCCTATAACACTACCAGATAATTATGGTGTGTTTTGGGGCGAAAATAAAGAAAAAGAAAAAGTCTTAATTCTTTCAGTAAATATGGAAGAAGTACACGAATGTGGACTTGTAAAATATGATATTCTTGGGCTTAAAAACATTCAAATTCTTAGAGAATGTTGTAAATTTGCTGGAATAAAATATCCTGCCGCACACGAAATTAACTGGGAAGATGAAGAAGTATGGAAACACATTACAGATAGTCCTGTTGGGATATTTCAGTTTGAGTCACCCTTTGCCTATGAATTATTAAAGCAATATCAGCCAAGAAAGATAAACGACTTATCATTAGTAAATGCAAGCCTTAGACCTTCAGGAACAAGCTATCGAGATAGACTAATTGCAAGGGAAAAAAATAAAAATCCGTCTAAACAGATTGATGATTTGTTGAAAGAAAATAATGGATTTTTGTGTATTGAAGAAAGTCAAAAAGTGTCAACGCCAAATGGGCTAAAAGCAATAAAAGATGTTTCTGTTGGAGACTTAGTATATACAACAAGAGGATTAGAAAAAGTAAATAAAGTTTTTAACAATGGTATAAAAGATGTTTATGAGTTAAAAACAAAATATGGAAGCGTTGTGTGTACTAAAGACCATAAAGTTTTAACTGAAAATGGATGGAAAGAATACCAAAATATTGAGCTTGGAGAATGTATTTGTCATTATGTTGGTACAAAATCAACTAAAGAATATGATATGAATAAATTAAAACTCATAGGTTGGACACTTGGAGATGGCATTACAAGTAGAAATAATATTGGATTTATAAATCAAAATTATAATGTTGTTTTATCGTATAAAAACACAGTAGAAAAGATATGGAATAATCTTTCCGTAAGTATAAAAGATGTAAAAACACGGGTGAATAATCTTCCATTATATAGATGTAATGTAAAATGGTTAGATAAGCCACATAAATATGATAAACCAATTCATTATTATTTTGACGAAATCGGCATTAGAAAAAAAATAGCAAAAGAAAAATTTGTTCCAGAATTTATATTTGATTTGAACAAAAATTGTTTGTTAGCATTTTTAGGTGCATATACAGACACGGATAGTTCTATTAGAAAAAATACAATTATGTATAAGACATCTTCTAAAAAGCTATGTGATGGTATTGTTGAAGTTTTAAGACTAATTGGTTACTCAAGTTCTATTTGTCACGATAAAAAAACAGATTCATACAATATATGTGTTCTTGGTGGAAATGAACTTATATGTGAACTTAGACCATATTGTATAAAAATAAGAGACAATATAAAAGATGAAAAAAATGTTATTAGAAAACATAAGAATGGTAGCGTTTCAATAGATATTATAAAAAAATGGCTACAACAAAATAATATTTCAATATCAAAAGTACAAAAAACTATTGGTGTATCATTACATTATATAAAATATATAAATATATTTACAATAGAAAAGATTTGTAATGCATTTAATATTGTCCCCCCTGTTTTAATTTCTGACAATATACACTATTTTCCTATTACTTCAAAATCATATATTGGAGAAAGAACAGTATATGACCTTGAAATAAATAATACTCATAATTTTGTCGCTGGTGGTATTGTAGTGCATAATTGCTTCCAAGAGGACACAATTAAATTTTTGCAAGATATTTGTGGATTGTCTGGCAGTGAATCGGACAACATCCGCAGAGCAATAGGAAGGAAGAAAAAAGATATACTGGAAAAAGCAATGCCTAAAATATTGGATGGGTATTGTGAAAAGTCCGATAAGCCAAGAAATATTGCAGAACAAGAGGCAAAAACATTTTTACAAATTATAGAAGATAGCGCTTCTTATCAATTTGGATATAACCATAGTACAGGATATTCAATGGTAGGATATTTATGTGCATATATGAGATATTACTATCCGCTTGAATTTATCACAGCATATCTAAATTGCGCTGGTAGCAATCTAAAAGATATTGAGAGTGGCACAGAATTAGCAAAACAGTTTGGTATAGAAATTAGACTACCAAAATTTAGACACTCTAAAGGCTCATATTGGTTTGACAAAAAAGAAAATTGTCTATATAAAGGCATAGGTTCGATTAAAGACCTTAATGTAGAGTGTGGTGAGTATTTGTATTCACTAAAAGATAAACATTACAAGTCTATTATAGCGCTTATGAGTGATTTGCCAAAAAAAATTGTTAGTTCTAAAAAGTTAGATATTCTTATCAAAATAGGATTTTTTGATGAATTTGGAACAATAAATAATTTGCTTGAACAGATAAAGATTTATAATCAGTATAATAGCAAAAAGCAGATTATAAAAAATAAGCTCACCGATGAAGAAATTAAACTAATATCCACCTGTTGTGAAAAAGAGACAGATAAAATGTTTAAGGGTATCGATAATGTAAAGTTGATGAACGCTATTTATAAATCTAAGAAAATACCTAAAACAACGGATTTAACAAAAGCTCATTATCAACTAAAACTAATTGGTGGTACGAATGTTATTATACCAGATAGTGAATATTATGGAATCGAGTCAATAGAAACAAATAGTTACGGAACGCCGTTTATTACATTATATGATTTTCAGAATGGTAAAACAAAGCAGTTCAAATGTAATAAAAAATGGTATAAAGATTATCCGTGCGAACAGGGCGATATAGTTGAGGTTGGATTTACACAAAAGAAAAGAGTTAGATTTGTTGGAAATGACGAAAACGGCAAAAATATTTATCAGCCAACCGGTGAGTATGAAGATATAATTAAAATGTATGCAATTCAGAATATGGAGGTTTAATTATGAATGTGTTAAGTTTATTTGATGGTATTTCCTGCGGGTAGCTTGCATTTAAGCGTTTGGGAATAACCTTCGGCAACGAGATAGAGAGTAATTGTTACTTTGCAAGCGAAGTAAATAAGTATGCAATATCAGTTACTAAAAAGAACTTTCCAAACACTATTGAAATAGGAGATGTAAGAAACATTCATTACGAAAATGGTGCGCTATATAAAGATTGTGAATATAAATCACAACAATGGCATCTTGGAGAAAAAATTGCAAATGTAAATTTTGACTATCTTATCGGTGGTTCACCTTGCCAAAATTTTAGTTTTGCAGGAAAAATGAATGGTATGAGCACAAAAACAAATGAAAAGATTACAACATTAAAACGCTATCTTGAATTAAAAGACCAAAACTATGAATTTGACGGATATTCATATTTATTTTGGGAATATGTTAGGTTGTTAAATGAAGTTAAGCCTAAATATTTTTTGCTTGAAAATGTAAGAATGAAAAAAGAATGGAGAGAGGTTATTGATAGTGTTTTAGGAATAGAACCTATTGAAATAAACAGTGCATTAGTTAGTGCTCAATCAAGAAAAAGATTATATTGGATTGGAAAGAAAAATAATAATATATACAACAAAATTAACATTCAGCAACCACGGGATAAAGGATTAATTATTAAAGATATTTTAGACTATGGTAATTTACAAAATGAATATGTGCCTTATGGAGTAGATAAAAGGTATAAACAATATTTTGATAAGCATAATGATATTCCACAGCATTTTTGTGCTTATAATAATTGTGCTGTAAGCATAAAAACACCAACAATGACAACAAAGAGCGGAAGCGGCTATGGTAGTGGAGCAGTAACAAACATTTTGCCTATTTGTCTAAATAGTAAAAGTGGAAGAAATGGAATTAAAGGATTGCAACCAAGTCTACAAGATAGAATATACTCTGAAAATGGCAAACATACAGCCTGTACAACTTGTTATATGCCAAAAATTGCAAAATCAATAAATATTGGTTTGTTTCCATTGAAAGACGGCACATTGTCTAATCATATACAAAATAGGATTTATGATATTAACGGAAAGTCTGTTAGCATAAAGTCAAATGGTGGAGGACTTGGTGCGAATACAGGGCTTTATGCCACAAATGAAGTACCATTATATGAAGTAAAAAATGGAATGATAAAAATAAATGACAACACATTTCCTATTAAACTTCAAGATGGATATTATATTATTAGAAAATTATCTCCGCTTGAATGTGAAAGATTGCAAACATTAGATGATAACTATACTGATTGTGTTTCAAATAATCAAAGATATAAATGTATTGGCAATGGCTGGACTGTTGAAGTTATCAAACATATATTAAGTTATACATTATAAGGAGTTAAATTTATGAAAAAATTACTTGTTGCTTTTGAAGAAAGCCAAAGAGTGTGTATTGAATTTAGAAATCTGACTTATGTAAAAAATTAAGAAGTCGTACATTTTAATGTGTTGCAAAAACAATATGTGGATAAAAATTTCATAAATTTACTCTTGACAAATTCCTCTTTTTGTGGTATAATCACTATATCATTATAGAAAGGGGAATTTTTATTTTGTTGTATCATAAAGAAATTTACTGGAAACCAAGTTTTGATAATGTATTTAGGGCTTCTTGGTATGGTGTAAAGTATATTGACTTTACAAAACATATGCAAGAACGACTTAAAGAAAAACATATTAACTATAAGACTGCAAAAATTGCTCTAAATAAGATTACATATGGCGGTAAAGGAGAAATATTTGAGGTCGAAACAGATAAAGAAGGAAATCCATTTAAGTTTTCGGTAAGAACAGAATATGATAAAAATAGAGACATTACATTTATATTTTTAAGGGTAGACAAAAAATTTATTATTAAAACAATATGGCTAAATTATAAAATGGATAGGCACAAGAGTTTGGATTTTAATAAATATGAAAGAGGTTATAGACGATGCAACTAAGAGTAAAAGCAAGAGTAGTTAAAGAAATATATCACAATGACAATTTTTATATTCTTGCGCTTTCTCCTATGCAAGAAAATAAAGACCTTGTAATCAGTCAATATGGAACATTTACCTGCAAAGGCGAATTGTCTATGCTGACGGTGGGGCAAGATTATGAATTAGTCCTTGAGGAAATGAACAGCGACAAATATGGCATTTCATACAAAGTAATTGATGTTCCAAGTCTAAATGTAGATGATTTAACAGACGATGATGAAATGCAAATTTTGCGTCAAATTACAACAGACAGCCAAGCCGAATATGTACACAAAGCATATCCTAATTTTATCAGACTAATTATTAACGGCGAAGAAGATAAGATTGATATAAATAAAATATATAATGTTGGAGTAACTCGATTAAACATATATAAACGGCTTATCAACGAAAAATTTAGATATTATTATCTTATGAAACAAACGCAACCTTATGAAATTTCAATGTCAGACTGTAAGTTGTTGCTTAATAAATATAGGACAATCGAGGAATGTGTTTATCGGATTGAGAGTGAACCATATTATACTCTTATGGAGATTTTAGGGCGTACTTTTGAACATATTGATAAAATGATATTGGATATTCAACCAGACCTAAAAGTGTCCGAAAAACGCTGTGAAGCGCTAATTATTGGTGTTCTGCGCAGAAATGAGATTGACGGCTCTACAAGGCTATATGCAAATGATTTGTTTTATTATATTAAAGAGGAATATGATGCCAAAGAGCTGTTGCCTATGCTAAAAGATGTTGCCGTAAAAAGTGATTTGATTTACTTTGACGAAGAAACAAAAGATTTGTCAATTATGTCAACATATTTAGCAGAATGTAGAATTGCGGAGTTTGTAAAAGAAAAGATTAGAAATAGTAAAAAACTTAATATTGATTATACTAAGTATAAAAATATTGATGATTTTACTATGAGCGATATGCAGTTGAACGCTTTGAAAGTTTTTTGTGAAAGTAATGTTAGTATTTTGTCAGGCACAGCTGGCGTTGGAAAGACGGCTTCTGTAAAAGGTCTGATTTCTCTTATGGAAGATAACAATTTAACATATACTCTTTTATCTCCAACTGGAAAGGCAGCAAGAGTTCTTTCTGAGAGCACAGGACGAAAAGCATATACAATTCATAAGCGTTGTTTTTCTGGTGATATTGATACAGATGTTATTATTGTAGATGAATGTGGTATGGTATCGCTTGATGTGTTCTGTATGCTATTGACTTCAATTTCAAATACAAATGCAAGAATTGTTTTTGTTGGCGACCCTGCTCAGTTATCCTCAATCGGCTTATCTAAGATTTTTGATGATTTAATTAAATCAAGTGTCGTGCCAATGACAATGCTAACCGAAGTGTTTAGATACAAAAGCGATGGTTCTCTTTTTGTTGCAACAAATGTTCGTCAAGGTAAAAACTTTTTTAATGACAAAGAATTTGTAAAATATGATGACAGTACATTAGAATATTCTGTAAATGATAATTATAGGTTTATTTTAACAGACGATATTCTAAACAGAACTGTTACAGAATATAAAAAACTGCTACAAAAAGGCATTAAAAAAGAAAATATCTTAGTATTATCGCCATTTAATGTTGGTCTTTTTGGCACCTATGCAATCAATAATGAAATTCAAGAAATGGTAAATCCCGCAAAGCCAAATGAAAAAGTACAAACGAGAAATATAAGTAAAACAAAGATTGTATTTAGAACTGGCGATTTAGTTATTAACACAAAAAACGACTATGAAGCAGTTAAAGCAGATAATTATTATCAATGTGCAGAAATTGAAGGCGCATCCGTGTCTGATTATAATGATTATGCCACGGTTGTTAATGGGCAGACAGGCGTAATTAGAGATGTTGTTGATGATGGACTTATTATTCAATTTGATGAAGATTTAATCTATGTTGACAAATCCAAGTTAAATCAGTTACTTTTAGGCTATGCCATTAGCGTTCATAAGTCGCAAGGCTCTACAACCGATTATAGCATAAATATTGTGTCTAATGCACATAAAAAAATGCTTACAAGAGGTTTACTTTATGTGGCAACTACACGGTGCAAAAAGGCACATATTGACATTGGAGATATTAACGCTTTTAAGTATGCACTAACCGTAGATGATAATGACCTAAGACAAACTTGGCTATTAGATTTATTAACAAAAAATGCTTGACATATTACAAATTATATGGTATAATTAAGCCACAAAGTTATGAAAGGATGATTTTAATTAGTAGTAAGAAAAAGAATGTTCGACCTATATTATGTTCAATAGTGTATTTTATTTGTATTGGTGGTCTTTGTGCTATTGCAATTATGGGAGCAAATGTAAATAAGCAACTTAAAGATAATATATACAAACAAGAGCAAATTGTAAGTGCGCAAAAAACAGAGATTAACTCTTTGCGAACAAAGAATAACGATTTGGTATATCAAAATAATAGTCTAATTGATGAAAATAAAGAGTTGAAAAAGAAAAACGATAGTCTGTCCAAATCAAACAAAAGTCTTAAAAAGCAAATTAAAAAATTGGACTCACAAAAGAAAGATAATGCTACATATAGTGCAAAGTCTAAGTCAAAAGGCTCATTATCTGTCCCTGCAAATATGCACTTTAAGTCTTATACAAATTATCATTGTTTAAGTAGAAGTTCTGCACAATGGAAACTGCAAGAAAAGGCATATACAGACAATAATGGTCTTAGAAAGGTTGACAATGATTATCTTGTCGCTATGGGTAGCTACTATGCAAAGAGCCTTGGAGACAGATTTAGAATTACAACATCTACTGGTAATGTATTTACGGTAATGATTTGTGATTTTAAGGCAGACGGAGATACAAATTCAACGCATCAATATACAAATAATGGATGTATGATTGAGTTCTATGTTGATAATAACCTAAACTCTAAAGCTAAACAAATGGGTGATATTTCATACATTAAAGGCTTTAGTGGCAATATTACAAAAGTAGAAAGACTGTAAGGGAGAAAAAATGCGTATCAATACAGATAATATTATTAACTCTAATACAAAGCAAAAGGTAAATGTGTTTATTTCACAACCTATGCAAAACAAGACAGAGGACGAAATCAAGACTGCAAGGAACGAGGCAATCAGCATTGTAAATGGTATTTTTGACAATGTAACAATTTTGGATAGTTATTTTCCAGACTATCCGTATAGCGAATACAATAATATCAATAAGAGCCTTTGGTACTTGTCAAAGTCTTTGGAGGTACTTGCACAAGCAGATTATGCAGTTTTCTTGCCCGGATATGAAAATGCTCGTGGATGTGCACTTGAAAAGGAGTGCTGTGACAAATACGGGATTAACACAATTTTATTAAAGGAGTAATTTATGGCAAGTTTGTATGAAATCAATGAGAAACTTGAGTCTGCCATTGAGTTTGGATGCGACCCCGAAACAGGAGAGTTTATTGACGAAAATGGTCTAAACGACCTTTATATGGAACTCAATGATAAGATTGAAGGCGTTGCACTTTATCAAAAAAACCTTGAGAGCGAAGCAGAAGCGATTGATAAAGAAATTCAGTCGCTCAAAGAGCGTAAGGAAAGAAAGAAAAAAAGAGCAGAAAGTATGAAAAAATATCTTAGCAGTTATCTACTTGCTAAAGATATGAAAAAATTTGAAACGCCAAAGGTAGCTATTAAGTTTAGAAAGTCTACTGTGGTTGAAATTGTAGATGAAAAAATGTTGCCCGAACAGTTTATTAAGACTGTCGTAAAGACTGAAAGCAAACCCGACAAAAAGGCTATTAAGGACTACTTAAAAAAGCATAGTGGTGAAATTGTAGATGGTGCTATGTTGGTCGAAAAGCAAAATATTTCAATCTTATAAGGTGATTTTATGAATAAGTATATTGAATTTTTTAATGACATTGATTTTGGTAATATTCAATATTACAAGAATGTAAAATATCGAATATCTAAAGAAAACGGCACTACTTATATCTTAAATCACGGTAAGGAACCGTTTTTAGTACCTAAGAAATTTGAAAATAAAGATTATAGAATTGGAGATATTTTAGTTGATTAAGATTGAAAATGTAGATGTATCAGGTTGGGAAGCCGCAATCAGAGGTATGCGTAACCCTATGAACTCTTGGGAAAAGAGCGATAGCAACTGGGTTGCGCCTCGTACAGTTAATTTTCTTCCGACTTGCTATGTTGTTGGTTCTAAAGATTTAGACCTTATGAAACGGCTTGCAAATGCTGGAACAGACCATCGTAAATTTTTGCGTATGATAAATGTTACTATGGACATCATTGCACCTACTTATTGGTGGGCTGAGTTTGATACATATAAGGTCGGTACAGTAAGAAACAGTTGTAGTTTTATGCACAAAGGAACATCAAGACCGTTTTATGTTAGCGATTTTAGTTGTTGTGCTGGAGATATTGAAAATACCGAACAAGTAGCTACGACTTGGCAAATTGTAGTAAATACACTAAATGAACTTAGAGAAAAATATCTTGAAACAAAAGATAAAACTATTTTTCAGGAAATTAGAAATCTTTTGCCTTCAGGATATATGCAACGGTCAACTGTTCAACTTAACTATGAGGTTTTGTTGAATATGTATAAATCACGAAAAAATCATAGACTGCAAGAGTGGAGAGATTTTTGTAGTTGGATAGAAACTTTACCTTATTTTAATGAAATTTGTTTGGAGGACTAAATTATGTCGAAGGCTTATAAATGTGATATTTGTCATAGTTTTTATGATAAAAAAAATGACATTCCTACTGCCACACAAACAACAAATCATTACAATTATATTAGGCTTAATAATTGTGTGGTTCAATTAGTAGAATACAATACTAAGTATTATGTAGATGTTTGTCCAAGGTGTACTGAAAAACTGCAAAAAATAGTAGATGACATTCGAGGAGCAAATGTTAAACAGAGTTGTGCGATTGATGGTGTAGTTGATGGAGTAGAAGTCAATTACACCAAATGCTAACAAAAGGTGGTGTAAAAAAGTTGAATAAGAAAGAAGCTGCAACGCTTGCTTATAATTTAATTTGCGGGCTTGCCGATATTAACGATAGTGAATTTGTAGATAATATTATTTCTGCCGTACAAGACGGAGCAGAATATGATATTGAAGATATGATTATTGAGCTTGAGGCTGGTGAATATGATTGATTGTACTAATTGGTGAGAGCGCCAGTGGAAAATCTACAATAGAAAAAGAACTAATTAAAAACTTCAAATATGAAAAAGTTGTAACATTTACAACACGACCAATTAGAAACGGAGAACAAGACGGAAAAGACTATTGGTTTGTGTCTGAAAATGAATTTAACTCATTAAAGAACAGACAGCGTTTTTTTGAAACGGCTGAATATAATGGGTGGAAATATGGTTCGCCTATTATTAAATACCCAAAAGACAAAGTAATTATTGTTACTCCAAAAGGACTCAGGACACTACAAAGAACATATAATAAAAAAGACTTTGTTAGTATATATATTAAAACGCCACGCAGAGAACGACTTATTAGACTGCTCAGGCGTGGAGACGATATAGAGGAGGCATATCGGCGCAGCTTGTCTGATGTAGGTATGTTTGACGGAATCGAACAAGAAGTAGATGTTGTTGTAAACAACACAGATAATCACAATATTCACACTCTGTGTTGTAATATTGATTATTATAATAAACACATTAAGGATGGTGATGATTATTGATTGAAAAAATATATCTCGCTGGTGGTATGCAGAACTTAACATTTAAGGAGCAAACCGAATGGCGAGATTATATTAAGCGGTCACTAAAAAACGACTATCTAAAACTGGAAATTGTAGACCCAACAAATTATTATAATTTTGAAACGGTTGCATATGACAGTAATAGAGAGGTCAAAGAATGGGATTTGAACGAAGTTAGAACAAGCGATTTAATTATCGTATATTTTAATGACCCAAATTCTATTGGAACTGCACAAGAATTGCAATGTGCAAATGAACATAATATTCCTGTGATTGGAATATATGAAAATCAAGAGAACCGTGAGCTTGAAATGCTTGGTAAACCTACAATCAAACTTCACCCTTGGTTAGTAGAATCTTGTAATAAGATTTTCAACAACAGAGCAGAATGTGTTGATTATATTAAGAAATTTTACTTAGATGGGAGAAGGTTGATTTAATGCAAGTAATTAAGAGAGATGCGACAATAGAACCTTTTGATAAATCAAAAATTGTTAAAGCAATCATATCTGCAATGGAAGAAGGTAATGGAACAAAAGAAGATATTGCCAACAAAATAGCGAATGAAATAGAGGAAAAATATAAGGCAAAAGATGTAGATGAAATAGATATTTCTGATATTGAATTAGATGTATTTAATAGCCTTATTTCTCATAAACAAAGATTAACTGCAAGAGCATACGAAAGCTATCGTAGTATCAGAGAGTTCCAAAGAGATATTGATAACAGTACAGACGGTGAATTGCTAACCCTGTTGTCAAACAATAATGACTATTGGAAAACAGAAAATTCCAATAAAAATGCCACCCTTGTAACTACACAAAGGGATTATATGGCTGGTATTGTTAGTAAAGACTTAACAGAAAGATTTTTGTTGCCGCCAGATATAGTACAGGCACATAAAGAAGGAGTCATCCATTTCCATAAGAAAATTGTGGCTTAATATGGTGACATATTAAGAAAACTCGGTGAACTTATAAATATAAGGTGTGCATTTCACGATTAGGAATTGTAGTAAATGACAATTAAGAAATGTGCTAACAGGGGAAGATTTATTAAATTTATCCTGTGCTAAGATTTTTAATATGAAATAAAGATATTAAAAATAAAGTTAATCGACTATCGAAAACTACTGATGATGAGAAAAACATTACAATAGCAAGTGAGTAGAGTACATAATAAGCGAAAATCTTATTATGGAAGCGCCGAGTATCTATTGTTTGGTAACAGAACTTTAGATAATGATATAGTCAAACATTGATTAGATGTTGGATATTGACTACTTCGCACAATCTGCTCTCCATAACTGCGACTTGATAAATCTTGATGATATGTTGCAGAATGGAACAGTTATAAACGAGGTTAAAATAGAAAAACCGCATAAATTCATAACTGCTTGTACAATCACAACACAAATTATTACAAGCGTTGCCAGCAGTCAATATGGCGGTTGTAGCATAACACTTACTGCGCTTGCACCTTTTGTAAGAGATAGTTATAATATTTATTATAACAAATATCGTAACAGAGGGATTGAAGAAGAAAAATCAAAAGAGTACGCTATGCAAGACCTAAAGAAAGAGATTGAAGATGGTGTACAAACCTTTAATTATCAAATCAATTCAATGTCAACAACAAATGGGCAAGCACCTTTTATTACTGTCTTTATGTATCTTGGAGAAACAGATGAATATAAAGATGAACTTGCAATGATTATTGAGGAATTTCTTAATCAACGCATAAAGGGAATGAAAAACAGAAAGGGAATTTATGTCACACAGGCATTTCCTAAACTGATTTATGCGCTTGAGGAAGATAATATTCACGAAGATAGCAAATATTGGTATTTAACGGAGTTGTCAGCTAAATGTAGTGCAAAGAGACTTGTTCCTGATTACATTAGCGAAAAAGTAATGAGAAAACTTAAAGAAGGAAATTGTTTTCCCTCGATGGGTGAACTATTGCTCATCTAAAACTATGTGAACCTATAAATATAGGGTGTATAATCTCCGAATAGGAATTGTAGGAAATGACAATTAAAGATTATGCTAATAGGGAATATTCAAACTTTGAACAATCCTATGCCAAGATTTAATTTTAATTAAATAAGGTCAAACGACTATCGAAAACATAACATAAGAGAAATACTTATGTGAATAAGTGAGTAGAGTACAAATAAAGTGAAAGTCTTTGTTTGGAAGCGCATAGTATTTAATATTTGGTAACAGAATATTAAATAAAGATATAGTCTAAAACATTTTTATGTTTGTGTAGAAGTTTTCTTGCTCCATATAAAGATACTGAAAACCATTATAAATTTTATGGTCGCTCAATCCCCTAATAGGGCGACATTAAACGATGTGAACACAAGAAAAAGTGGTGTGGGATTAAATTCCTGCTAACGGTGGAACTCCAATTTTTATTGGACAATACCGTGCCAAAATAGCCGTAATTACTCTATTTTATTAAGGAGAAAATAATGACTGAGATTGTAATTGATAATAAAATATTAAAAAAATATGATAGTACATATTATGTTAGCGAATATGGTGACATCTACTCTCTTTATTCTAATAAATTTTTGAAACACAGTATAGATTTATATGGCTATCATAGAGTAGACATTCATTCAAAGCATATTAAAGTTCATAAATTGGTATATTTAACTTGGATTGGTGAATTGCCAAAAAATAAACAAATAAACCATAAGAATGATAATAAAGATGATAATCATTATATGAATTTATATGCTGGCTCACAAAAAGAAAATATTAGAGATTGTATAAATAATAATCATAGAGTTGGATTTACTCATTATTTAACAATATATGATAAAAAAGAAAATAAAACTTTAACTTTTTGTCCAGCATATAAATTTATTGAATATTCACAACACCCTTGTGCAAATCAGTCTGTTAAAAGAATGTTTACCAGAAATTGGTTCAAAAAAAGATATGAAATTATTGATTACAAAAATGGAAAGGTGTAACGACTATGAATGATGAGTGTAATTCAGTAGAGTGGATTTTATCACCACCCGAAGCGCATCGCACTTTTTAAGTGAAGATATAGTCTAAACTATATAGTAATATATAGAAAGATTGTTAATAAAGGGGTTGTAACAATCAATCTTCCTGATGTAGCATTATCTGCCGATGGCGATATTGATACATTTTGGAAAATATTTGATAAACGACTTGAATTGTGCAGAAAAGCACTATATTGTAGATACCTTAAACTAAAAGGCACATTATCAAATGTTGCACCCATTCTATGGCAAGATGGTGCATTAGCAAGATTAAAGCCCGGAGAAACTATTGATAAATTACTTGTTGGTGGATATTCAAGTATATCTCTTGGGTATGCTGGACTTTACGAATGTGTAACTTGTCTAACTCATAAGCCTTATCTATCTGAAAAGTCTAAAAGTTTAGGCTTACAGATTATGCAACATATGAATGATAAGTGCGCAGAATGGGATAAAACAGACAATTTAGGTTATTCTATTTATGGAAGCCCAATCGAATCGACAACTTACAAATTTGCAAAATGCCTTAAAAAGCGTTTTGGTAATGATGTATTCATTAAGATTGACGGTAGAGATAGAAATTATATAACCAACAGTTATCATTATCCTGTATTTGAACCGATTGATGCCTTTAGTAAGTTGAAGTTTGAAAGTGAATTTCAAGCGTTATCAACAGGAGGTGCAATTTCATACACAGAAGTGCCAAATATGCAAAACAATATATCCGCTGTCTTATCCGTAATTAAGTATATTTACGACAATATTATGTACGCAGAACTTAATACAAAAAGCGACTATTGCCAAGTCTGCGGATTTGATGGTGAGATACAAATAGTTAAAGATGAGAGCACAGGAAAATTGATTTGGAAGTGTCCTAAGTGTGGTAATACAAATCAAGATAAAATGAATGTGGCTCGCAGGACTTGCGGTAGAAATATATTGCCGCAATATAAAATAATTGAAATTCACGGGAAATCTAAACACAAAATATGCAAGACAACCGTGAGCCAAGTCTATAAACATAATCTAAAGGGTGACAAAAATATACACAATCAATAAGGTTAAAACATATCCAAACCACGATATTAAACAAGTAAAGATTGATAATAAAATATATTATGTATGTAATGTTTGTGGAAGATTGATGTCAAAGAAAATTTCTACAAATAAAAAAGTATGGTGTAATAAACACTATAAGCAGTTAAAAAAATATGGCGAACCAATAGATACAAACCCACGAACAATTCTTGATAGAAATGAAATAAATGTTGTCGGAGATATTGCATATATCAACATTTACAATGATAAATGCGATGTAATAGCTGTCACAACTATAAACGCCGATGATGTAGATAAAATTAAGAATACAAAGTGGAAATTATCAAATTCTGGCTATATTATGAATAGTCCGAAATTTTGTGGTTCTAACATACATTTATCAAGAAGAATATTGGGAACAGATAGCTTTGTAGACCACATAGATGGCAATACGCTAAATAATTGTAGATATAATTTAAGGAAAGTAACAAAATCACAAAATCAAATGAATGTAAATTATAAAGGCGTACATAAAACAAAATCTAATAAATTTTATGCATACATTAAAATCAATCAAAAACTATTAAATCTTGGTACTTATGCAGATGAAGAAGAAGCATTATATGCAAGATGGTATGCCGAAACTTTATTATTCAAAGAATTCCGTTATCCTAAAGAAGAACCAAATATTCTTGAAAACAGAAAAGAACAAATAAAAGATTATGTAGATAGAAAGGTGCAGAGACTATAATAATTAGCATTGCTCAACCAATCATAATGGAGAGAATGTAAGGCATAGTCCACTCCCCTAATAAATATCGGGAAACCGAGGGTATAAAGGTATATAGGAACAAACTTCTGGAATGAAGGACGAACACAGGAGATAAAAGAGCGTGTATTACACCTTTAAGAGCCAACAGAACGCTCTATAATCGTGTTTTACTGCTAACTAATGAAATTACATTAAGGAGTAACAAAATGAGATTTAACACTATTGTAAAGGGCGTAGATGAGGCTGGGTTTATTACATTTACGCAAGATGAACTTGATGAAATGCTGAAGGAGTCTTATCAGCGTGGTTACAACGATGGTATTTACCAAAATGTGCCTGTTGAGACCGAACCTAATAACACTCGACCGCCTATTGTAAAATTTGTAGACGATAGTGAGTTTATTGCCTAAGATAAGTGAAAATTCATAAAAAACGAATGAAAAAAGCGAAAAATGGGGTAGGAAAAATTCCTACCCCATAATTTTTTTATATAAATGTTACTTAACAAACTTTTTATTCTTATCTGCTTCCCAAATACAAAACCAGCCACTTGGAATTTCTGCCCATAGATTGCCACTGGAGATTAACTTAGTGGATAATACATTTACTCTTGTACCAGCCTTCAAGAAAGCATTATCTGTCAATTTCTTGCTTGTAGCAAATTGTCTACCATTTGCAGTCAAATCTTTAACTTTCTTGCGCCCTGTTGCCGCACCAGCACCCTTATAAATGCCTCTTTCATTAGTCAGAGTATAAACCCCCGTTTTAATCTTAGGAGCCTTATGTTTAGGCTTAGGCTTTACATATGACACCAAATAATATGCAGGATTACGGTCGGCAGTAGCCTTACCCATTTGAGTTACATTTATAATACATCCAGTATCTGTTTTCTTTACAATACGCTTAGGACGGCTGTACGCATCATATTTTCCACTATACATCTGCGGGTCAAGAACCTG
>ERZ773277.421-NODE-421-length-50114-cov-5.875906_pt1 | contig 50114 bp, 50 predicted proteins | sample MGYA00511957_ERZ773277 | MGnify/ENA primary metagenome ERZ773277 (study PRJEB29015, sample SAMEA2737800) | human gut metagenome | biome: human gut; feature: human-associated habitat; material: faeces | place: China | collected 2012 ... | reverse complement strand
TTTTGGCGGCTACGCAACCCTTGTAATAGTTGCCCCAACCGGTTATGACGGGGTTCAGAAGTCCGATAAGTTTATCCTGCCTGATGGCCTGATTCTTACGAATAATGGCTTTAATCTTGGCGAGGAATTCCTTAACATTCTTCTTTGACGGCTTGATAAGCAGCGTACCTTTATATTTCCTAACATTGAAACCCAGAAAATCAAATCCTTCGTCGATATGAGTAATCTTCGTCTTTTCTTCTGATAGGGTAAGCCCCCGTGCTTGAAGAAACTCACTGACTGCAGGTCTGACAAGTGTTTCCAGTGTTTCCCTGTCGGAACAGGTAATTATAAAATCGTCTGCATATCGTACCAGATTCACCATAGGATTGAAATATCCCATTTTGGTACGTCTCAGTTTGAAATTCTCTGCAAGCATTGCTTGCAGGCCGTCGAGTGCCATATTCGCGAGTGTCGGCGATATGATACCGCCCTGCGGCGTTCCTTCCTCGGTGGGAAACAGTTGCCGGTTGAATACGAATCCACTTTCCAGCCATTTACAGAGCATGACCTTATCCGTAGGGATATTGTCGAGTAGCCACTGGTGGCTGATATGGTCGAAACAACCTTTGATGTCTCCCTCGAGTATCCATTGCGGAGATACCTCTTTTGAAAGTATCGTATGGCATTGTACTATCGCATCGACCGTACACCTTTCCCTACGGAAGCCGTAAGAGTGTCTGTCGGCGGTAGTTTCTGCTACCGGGTTCAGAGCCATGAGGTATAATGCCTGCATGGCCCTGTCTTTCATTGTGGGTATTCCTAACGGACGGAGTTTGCCGTTACTCTTCTTGATATGTACCCTTCGTAACGGTTGCGGGTTGTAGCCACGTCTTTTCAGATCGGCGACAGCACCCATTTTTGCGTTGGGAGTAGTCCAGAGAACTTTATCCACTCCCACCGTGTTCTTACCTTTGTTAGAGGTAACTCGTTTGACCGCCAACGCTTTGGCGTAAAACGAGTGGGTCAATGTCCATTGCAGGGCTTTTACCTTGCCCGGACGACCCTCTTTCTGAGCCTTTACAATACGTCCTTGCAGCTTCTGAACCGCAGCTTCGCATCTGACCCAATCAATGTCGGTCCAGTTGTTCCACTGCCTACGGTCAGCAGGCGCACACGATAAATTAATCTCGTTCATTTGCATTCCTTCTTTTAGAAAGTTCTACATAGTTTCTTGTAAAGAGTCACCTCGCAGAAGTCTGCCCGCTTTCGCGGCGGAGTGACGTTGAAACTCCTATCCGCCCCGTTACAGGACGGCATTCGCTTTTTCTGCGTTCCCATACCCGCACCTCATTCGGCTTTCCTTGCGGTCGGCTTACCTGCCCGAAGGCAGGAGAGATACGGGTTTACCAAGTTTCGTGTAAGTAACAAATGAGCGGGTTAGGTTCTGTCCGTTGCGCCGGCAGTGCTTTGTCCGTGTAACCCCACAATACAAAGGGTTATCCGACTGCGTTACCTTTTGGTTCAAGCCTCTCAGCAACTTTGGCTTGTTCGTACATTACGACGCTTATAACAGTTCGCTTGTGCTAACCATACCGCCCAGCCTCGCTCCCCGACTCTTTAGTGCTAAGAGCAGTTGCCGTTCCCTCGCGGTTCGGGCTTCTCCTTGCGGAAGGGCTACTTTGTCCGGCCAGCTTCGCACCCCGCCTTTTGAGCGACGCACGTGACCGTAGGCTACTATTGACGGAACAATAGGTTTAATCTGATCTGAATGATATTTGTTACTTCATTTGATTGTTAAACAATTACTTACACGACCTCTTGTCGCACATACTGGTTATAGATATGGTCGCACGACAGCAGCAGACCCACTGGAGCCGCGAACGACAGGCGGCAGTCGCTCCGGTCCGTCGAGAGCCGTTCGAAACGGCTGTCCGTCGAAACCTTTTGCGGCAGGTCGTCCAAATCCGAGAGCGTGTGCAGACACAGGGTTTTGTCGCCGACCTGCATTCGTCCGGGGTCCAGCCGCATGTCCTGCAATATTGCCGTGTCGTCCTGCGTGAGTGCGAAGTACTTTTCCAGAATCCCGGCCTTTTCCGGCGTGCCGACGATCTCCGCTTCCGAGAGCCGTTCGACCTTGAAAAGCCCGCTTTCGTTGATGATGCTTTCCGCCTGGCTCACGGCATCCAGAAACAGCCCCACGGCATCCTTATCCCGCACCTCTTTCGGGGTCAGGTAGCCCCGGCAGAGGGTGTTGAACGTCGATTGCTGCCGCGTGCGCTCCCGTGTGGTTTTGGTGATGAACAGGTAGCAGGTATGGTTCAGATACGGACGTTCGTTGAAATGACGTTCATAGCTGCGGCTTAAAAAACTCATGTCCTCCGAAATCTGGGGTACATACCGCTCGGAGATAAACCAGTCCTGTTTATGTACGACCGTAAAATCCGGTAGTACGCGGATTGCCTTTGCTCATGTCGCGTGCATGGCTTCGTAATCCTCGCCCGCAACGGTGAACAGTTCCGGCAATTCGACACGAAACGCTACCGTAATGTCGGCTTCCTTGCTGACGATGCAGCCCTGTTCAACGGCCAGCAGCGGGAATTTCCGCTCCAGCGTGGTAGTTTTCAGCGTGCTATACATGGCTCGAACGGATTAGGCGCTTCACACGGCGACGGTTGGTGATGCGGCGGGGATGCAGCTTTACGGCCAACGCTTTCATAAGCCCATACGTGCCGTATTTCTCATTCAGCCTGTATGTCAGCATCACGACCCCGGCGGCCAGAGCGCCACCGACACCCAGGCAGAGGAATTGACCCACGCCGCACATATACAAGACGACGACGATCAGGAATGCCCCGATAAGTCCCCCGGCGCAGATGAAAAGGTACTGGCTTCGCAGTCCTTTAAATTCGACGGGCGCATCCACGCCCTTATGGATTTCGAATGTTGTCATATACTAATACGTTGTGCCGAAAAATGATTTTAAGACCGTGGCGCAGACGATCAGAAAGACGCACGCCCCCATCCAACTGGCGCAGGTCTTTGCCGTGTCCGGGTCGCCGGAACTGAATTTGCCGTAGACTTTTACGGCTCCGATCAACCCCACGACGGCCCCGATTGCGTAAATCAGCTTCACGGCAGGTTCGAAGTAGCCGTTTACCATTTGCGCAGCCTGACGGATGCCCGCCGAGCCGTCGCCCGTCTGCGCCGAAGCTGCCAACGTTCACAGCATGCCCCAAGCCGCGAAGAACAGAGCGGTAAGACGTTTGCGGTACGGAGGCCGGGCCGGATTGAGCGGAGTATTCAAAAATTTTCTGTTTTTACTTTTCATAGATAATTTGTGTTTTTGATTTGGTGAAAAACTGCCGACCGCCCATGACGGCCGGCAGCGAACTATGGAAAATGTTATCTGACGTATTTTCGCCGTTCATAAACGGCACTTCCGTCGTCAGCCGGAATCAAAAAAATCCTTTCTCATAGGCATTTGGTTTAAGTTAGACATCCGTTATACAAAATCTTCCAGACGAAAAGCCCGGTCAGATTTTTTATTCTCCCGCGGAGGTGCATCGTCCTCCGCGTGCAGGTCCTTTGTAATCATGTCGAGCATGACCGCAACATAGCCGTCTTTGCCATTCAACTGATCTAAAATCGCCTGCTCAATCTGCGAACCCGAAACGGCCCGCATGGCCCGCCGTGCCGTGGCGATCTCCTGCTGCGTAGCGCTCTTGCCTTTCGAGAAAACCGAGAGCAGAACCAGCAGGTCGTCAGCATCGACAGCTCCCGGCTGCGGCCCCTCGTCGGTATTTGCCATGTGACGCATATATTCCTCGTCCTCGTTGTAATTGTCGCCCTCCGGAGGTGGTGTCGGGTGCGAAACGGCAGGAGCCGAATCGTCCGGGGGCGCAGTCGGCGGCGCTTCCGCTTCCGGCGGTTTTGCAGGTTCCGGCAGCGGTGTCGGTTCCGGTTCAGGTGCAGGCGGCGGATCGTACTGATAACTCCGGTGTAACGCAATATCTTCCGTCGGCTGCGCTTCCGGCTCCGCTTTCACCGCCGGAGCGGTTATACGATGCAGCCAGCCTTTCACCTTTTCAATCCGACGCCCGAAAAGCAGGTAATTTAAACGTCCCCGGTATATGTGGCGGTCCAGCAGCATATATACCGAATAGGCCAGTCACAGGGCTATCATCGCTTTACAGAATATCGGCATGGCTGCGGCTTATTTCGTTTATCCGGTCCTTGTGTGCTTCCAGATGTTCACGCAGGATATTGTCGATATATCCGGCGGTGGTAAGTTCCCTGCCGCCGATACGCTTCACGATAACCTGCAAGGCATCCCGCACTTCGCGCTCCATGTAGACCGAAACCCGGTTTTTCAGGTTGTGCGGCCGCAGGAACTTCGCAGCATATTCCGGGACGTTGTGTTCTACCTGCATCCGGACGCAGGTGCATCCCTCATCCCGTGTATCGGGCGGACGCTTCTCTTTGCGTCCCGTGAAAAAGGCGATTCGCAGCAGTCCCCGCCGCATTCGTTTGTTCATGTGTTTTTTCGTCATAACTTGAATTTGTTTGTGGTTTCAATTAGTTCGTTTATCTCATTCCGGTATTGCTCCAGATGATTGTCCAAAATATTATTTACATAGGCTTTCACGGACATATCATTAGGTCCGAGCATCCGGACAATCCATGCCAATTTTTCCCGTGTACTCCGTTTTATCCGGCAAGAGGTGTCCGGTAAGCAGTTTTGAGGACACAAGAAAGTACGTTTGTATTCGTTTCCGCGATCTTTACCTTTATTATGTCCTGTGTTTGTTTCGGATTGCCTAACGGACCGTGTGATTTGGGATTCCGTCTGAATTTCCGGTGGGGGAGTTTCCGGTGGGGGAGCCGCTGGCGCTTGTTTCGGAACCAACCGCGGCGGTGCATCAACCCCACCGATCAAGTTGCGAATCATATCCTCGTCAATCGGCTCATAGCGTCCCTGTTTCTTTGCCATAGCTTATATGCCGATTGTCGTACATATTTCATCCATTAGGGCGGCCATTCCGCTTTCGCGGAGGAAAGTTCCGTCCGAGCGAAACAACGTTGAGCGGTACACCGTGCCGTCCGCATCTGCCAACTCTCGGCTGAACTTCGAACGCATCTGAATCCGGGAGATATAAACTTTCATATCGAGTGTAGCCAATATCCTTTCGTAAAGGGTATAGATATTCGTCCGTTCCCGGCGGTCCTCCATGTTCCAGAACAGAAAGACCTCTTGAATGTTCGTAGCTGGATTTTCAACGAATTTATCGTAAACCGTCTGCGCGAAGTTCAGCGTACTTTGCATCACAAGGCGGTCGGCCCGCATAGGGATAAAGAGATAGTTCAGCAACGAAATCGTATAGATTACGCCCTTTGTGCCCATAGTGCCCGGCAGATCATAAAGCACCACGTCATAGGGTTCCGATTCGCTGGCGAGGAATACCTGCACGTCGTTCTCCGCGTTTTCCGGCGTTGAGCGTATCACTGGGTAGGCTTTCTTTTGGAGCCGTTCGAATTGCCGTTGAAGCATGAGCTTATAGGCATCGTTTTTCATAACAGCCTTTTTTTCGCGCTCCCGTAATTCGACGATACTGTTTTGTGGAAAGTCACAATCCACGACCAGCACATTCAGGCCCCGGACATAGCGCAGCCAAGAAGCGGCCAGAATCGTAAGGGTCGATTTTCCAATACCGCCTTTTTGGTTGGCAAATGAAATAGAAATAGGTTTCTTGTCCATAATTTTACTTTGGTTAAATTCTGTTTGTTTCTCATATTCAGTCGGCCTTGCATCTTCCCAAACCCAGCATCTTTCCGGCTCTTGCGTCTTGCCTGACCCTGCGTCTTACAGAATCCGCCATCTTTTCGGCTCTTGCATCTTGCCTGACCCTGCGTCTTACAAAACCCGGCATCTTTCCGGCTCTTGCGTCTTGCCTGACCCTGCGTCTTACAGAATCCGCCATCTTTTCGGCTCTTGCATCTTGCCTGACCCTGCGTCTTACAAAACCCGGCATCTTTCCGGCTCTTGCATCTTGCCCGACCCTGCGTCTCACAGAACCCGGCATCTTTCCGGCTCTTGCATCCTGCCCGACCCTGCGTCTCACAGAACCCGGCATCTTTCCGGCTCTTGCGTCTTGCTCGACCCTATGCCTTGCAATATTTTAATGCTATTACTGCCAGAACCCGGCACAAATAAAAGGGTGAAATCCTCGAAAAGATACCCTTTACGCCCTCGTTCTACCTCGTTCGCCCTAATTGGCCCGTACCACGAGCCGAAAAAGTCCTTACCTTTGCAGCGGGAGGATTACCAATTCGGTATACAGGTTTTAGGATGGAAAGTCGTTGCCCGCGGCAACTCCTTTTTGTCCCGTGGGGACGGATTTTATTTGCGTAGAGCAAATAGCAAGATGTACTTTTGTCCGACAAACTGCGGTTTGTCCGACGAAAAGTTAAAACCGGAAGTCCGAGTAGGTTATGCTCCCAAGTCGCATAAACCTTAAATTTTTTTAAACATGGCAAAGCCCAAGAAAGAAACCCTATTGGCGGGAGGGAAGATTTACCGCCACACGTTCCGTTTGGACGAACAACAGCAGATGCAATTCGAAAACATGATGCTTAAAGCCGGGGAACCGAACAAATCGAAATTCATCGTCGGTCGTATTTTCGGCTGAACCTTTCACGTTGTCAAAATTGACAAAACCGCGCAGGATTACTATGCCCGCCTAACCTCCGTTCTTGCGCAAATCCGGGCCGTCGGGGTCAATTACAATCAGACCGTCAAAGCTATCCACACCAATTTCAACGACCGCCGGGCCGTGGCTTTATTGTCACGGCTGGAAAAGTCTACACGCGAACTAACCGCTCTTGAACAGCAGGTTATCGACCTTACCCGTGAATTGAAATCCAAATGGTCGCACGAATAACCTCCGGCAGCAACTTATCAGGCGTTTTAAAATACAACGCCGACAAGGTGAACTGCGGGGAAGCCGATCTGCTGCTATGCAATCGGGTAATAGATATGGAGCGCCCCGACCGTTTCAACCTCACGGATGCAATGCAAAGTTTCGCGCCCTATCTGGCCGTAAATCGCCGCACAAAAAATCCCGTATTCCACGTATCGCTGAATCCAGCCATCACCGACTGTCTGACCGATGCCCAACTTACGGAGATTGCCCGCGAGTACATGGAGCGCATGGGCTTCGGCGACCAGCCCTACTATGTATTCAAACACCGCGACATCGACCGCGAGCATATACATATCGTATCGGTGCGGATTGATGAATATGGTCGTAAACTCGACCATAATTTCGAACGCCGCCGTTCCGTGGATGCGTTGCAATCCATCGAACGCAGATACGGCTTGCGGCCCGCCGTCAAAGGCGATGAGCAGCGGGAGTTCGACACGGCCCGCCGGGTCGAGTACGGACGCGACAACCTCAAACAGCAGATGAAGTCCACCGTGCGGCTTCTGGCCGAGCAATATAGGTTCGGCTCGATCACCGAGTTCCGAACCCTGCTGAACCTCTATAATGTCGATCTGGAGGAACGCAAGGGCGAAGCCGACGGCAAGCGGTGGAACGGCATCGTCTACACCGCGACCGACGAACAGGGCAAGTGGGTCGGCACACCGATCAAATCCTCGGCCCTGACCCCCAAAGGCGGCTACAAGTTCCTGCAAAAGCAGATCGCCAGAAACGACGCCGACATCAAATCCGAGCAAATTAAGGGTCCCATTCGTGGAACCGTGGCCCGCGCCATGCACCGCGCCCGGACGCAAGACGAGTTCGTGCGCCTGCTGAAAGCCGACGGCATCGACGCCGTTTTCCGGCAAAACGCCGCAGGCCGTATCACGGGCGCGACGTTCGTAGACCACCGGACGAAAACCGTGCTGAACGGTTCCCGGCTCGGTAAGAGTTATTCGGCGAATGTATTTCAGGAGTTGTTCAATAATCCCCGTGCGGACCGGGCATCGCTGCTGCCGAAACTCTCGGCCCCGGCTCCAGCTCCGGCAACGCTTCGCCAGCAGACGCCGCAGAAACCCGAAGCGCAACGGCCCGAAACAACCGCACGGCCGCATGCCGTGCCGCCCGCAGCTCCGGCGGCGGAACAGCCGCCGAAGCCCGCCCCGACACCTCCGCGGCAGACGGAGAAGATCCGCACGGAACCGCGCGGATTATCCCCGCAGCCGCACCCGGCGCAGCCTGCACCCCACGGCATCGGCGAAAGCCTGTTCCTTGCCGCGGGCGACCTGCTGGGACAGATCACCGAGGACGGTCCCATGTCGCAGGAGGAGTTCGAAGCCATGCGCCGCAACCTTTCGCGCAAGCGAAAGCCACGGCGTAAACGGACTATATCACGCTAAATGAACAGGCCGGAACATTTATTCCGGCCTGTTGCTAATGTGAAGTGTGCGTCATCAACGGAGGAGCTACAAAAGAGCAATGTCCTCCGGGAGAATATTAAAAACCCACGAGAAGTTTAATTGATCGCTATGACTATATTTTTTCGTATATAGCCGCCAAAAAGATTCATTGAAGAATTGTCTGCCCTCTGCGTTCCGGTCTATATATTTCCATATTTTCAGTAATTGGCCATCTTTGGAACAGATACTTATACACCATTCTTGTTCCGGCTTACCGTTCCACGCATCGTAAAATGTGTCAAAAGTGGGTTCTCCTAAATATTGAAACGGATTGAAGCTATGAACTAATACCGAATCTCCGGGGTCAACAACAGCATCAGTATCAATGAACGGTGACGTAGTAATAATTAGAATCTGATCGGTATTGTTTTTTGCATACCATGAAGTTGCATGCGTAGCCACCCATTTCTTCGGGTCGCATGATATGCTAATTAGTGTAATCGCAAATATGAAAGCAATCTTTTTCATGGCATTCTACTCAATATCTGCGGGGAGAATGTCAAAAACCCATGCAAAGTTTAATTCATCGCTATGACTATATTTTTTCGTATATAACCGCCAGTAAGATTCATTAAAGAACTGCCGCCCCTCTGCGTCTCGGTCTGCATAATTCCAACTCTTTAATAAGCTCCCTTCATTCGAAAGAATATCAGTATGCTGATCTTGGACCGCTGTTTTTTCCCAAATGTCATATAAGCCGTTGAAAGACGGAATACCCCAATGTTGCGGAGGACAAAATGAATGAAAACAGACGGAATCACCCGAAATAATTGTTAATATCGACATTAAATGTCCGGGAACAGTTGTTATACTTATTGGTTTATTAGTTGCGTTTTTCACATACCAGTAGGTATAATGAGTCTTTAAATGCTCAGGTGGATCACATGAGACACCTCCCAGAATAATTATACATAGAAAGAAAATCCTTTTCATAAGTAGATTTGTCTTTACTTTATTACAAAGATAAAAATGTTCAGGGAATAATCCCTGAACATTTAAAATAATTGTCAGTTACCACAGGTCATTTCAAGCTGCGCTCCTTGGTTAATTGTAAACGGAGAGTTTATAGTAACGGACTTGTTGGCCCGAAAGGTCAGTTTCGCACTATTCGTTACAGTAACATTCCGCGTAAGAATATTATTCCCTGAAAAAACGAAAGACGAAGAAACCGTTTTGTCGGTATAAAAGGCGTCATGTGTCAAATCTCCGGTATCAGGTTTGGGGACATTCGGGGTAATACCATTGTCCGTAAATGCCTTTTCGATCTCATCAGCCTTTTCGGGATATTTTTCGTACATTTTTGCGACTAATCTGTCATAGGTATCGACCCCAACGACCAAGCAATCATATATCTGTTTTTTAGTCAAAGTATTTTTCCTGTATAAGTCCCAAAAAACATGTGGCTTCATCCAATCATGATAGAATTTGTACTCTTCGAATAAACGTTGGGGGTCATATTTTTCATATTCCTGAATATGCCCCATTGAGTAACCCCACATTTCACCAATTCCACAAAGTTCTGCATTCTTACCCGTCCCGTTTCCATAAGAACCGTATGTCATAATATAGCTGATATACTTCGCCCAATGCGCACTTCCTACTTGACTGAAATGACTGGCGTGGGACAACTCGTGATTTACAACGTCATAAACCTTCCGGTAAGAGTGTCCACCTGTTCCTATCGTAATATCAGGTAGAACCTTTTTTAGCATTTGATTCAGCACCGTTGCAAGAGTACCGTAACCGATATTGATAAAAAAGTTTTTCCACGATGAATTACCGTTATACCCAATAGGATGTACGATTCGGCGCAACATAGGTGTCGAGGATGTCGTCCAGCGTTTGAAAACCCAAATTTTAAGATTACGGGGCGGTTTGGCAATTCCTGTTTCCTCGCACATTTTATAGTAATCGTAGGTTGCATTATTAACAGCCGCCCAATCCCAAGCAAAACTTCCAGCATTTATATCGCGTGAGTGTCCTCGGTTACTATGCCACCCCATATTAAGATTGGCCCGTGCAATCGGCCCCCAATTACCCCAGATGTCAAAACCTTTCCTGTTGTCAAAAACAATCGCGTAATGCGGTCCGAATCTGAATTTGCTGTCCATTGTATAATGGCCGCTTTCGTCCGTAAATGTCGTAGACCATTTAATAAATCTATGGCATCTGATTTTAACTCCTTTTACCGGAACAAAAGTACCTGCATAATCATCATAAACTCTGATAGTTCCCTCCGGTCTGCGTTTTCCGCGAGTTTCCGGTTCCTGTTCTTCAAGGGGGTAGCCAAGACTTAAAAAAGCAGCTTCCTCCACATTTATAATACCCCCGCGAGTGGGTGAGATTGTTTCATCTTCTGCCGGAATATAGCATTCTTCAATCACCTCATAAGGTATTTCTTTGGGAAATGCGAAGTCTGGCTTTACGGTTGTATACAACCAAGTAAAACTACCCTCCGGAATAGTCGGGTCTTGATAAACCGCATCTTCCGGAAGTTCGATATTGAGCGGATAGTCGAACAGTTCGAGGTCATAATCGTTTTTCAGGGCAATAAGTTGTAAACTGTCCTGCGGTAAGAATCTGACGTACAAATCCGTCGGTTCAATAGTTTTAGAAACATTATACGAATCGTAAACTCCCTGTATGACATCAACCGTGTACGGATTCGGTAAAAGTTCATATTCTACCATATCACTTCCATCCGAACGGGTTTTTGCGAGTGCCGGCGCGTTGGAATTATCATCGGTCATAATGTCTGTTTCGTCTTTGGTACAAGAGGACAGCATCACTGCCAATAATAATATCACCGAATATATTTTCTTCATAAAACAGTTTTATGTAATTCCGTCAAAATTCAATGATTTCCTATTTCCCGGCGGCTTTTAATTGACTTTCCAATGCAGCGACGCGCGCGGTTAACTCCTGAATGGCGCCCGTCAAAATCGGGATAAGGGCGGAATAATTGACAAGACGGTCACCCTCTTCTGTCATGGCGACTGCTCCGGGAATGATAGCTTCTAATTCCTGCGCCAAAAAACCGTATTCCTCCACACCGCTTTGCACTGGACGAATATTGAATCTTTCGTATTCGCTTTCATCCCTCCAATGATATTTCACGGGATTCAATTTCAGCACCATATTCGTTGACGGGTTAGATTGTGCAGTAGCTATGTTAATGGAAAAAGCAGACCGGGAAACGGGTGTCGTTTTCAATGAGCGAATATTGGTTTTCAGTTTTTCATCCGAAGTCTGATACATCGTGCGGCAATAAAGGTCGATATACAAGGACCTGTCGCTATCCAAAAACACAAGTTTATTGGTTGTAGTAGACATACGGGGATCGGCTGCATGAATGTGCATTTTGATACCGTTCTGGTCCGTGGACCCCCAATAGTGCGCCCATCCCGCCCAACTCGTCGTATAGGTTTTATACATACCTCGTCCTACGGTGAGTTTGCCGTCCTTATAGGTCATTTGGGCCATGCAGTTAATCGTAACTGAAAGAACAAACAGAATGGTGAAGATCGTTTTTTTCATAAGACAAAATTTTAAGGGTTAAAAGTTATTTTGAGGTTTGGAAATTGGCGTTTTGAGTATTGTGGCGAGACGATCATTTTCCGAACGTGCGGGTATATGAAACCGATGGCATGATAGGTATTAGCACCGTTGCCTTATAGCTGCCCCGGTAAGGGTAAATGCTCACGGGGTTCTTGTGCCATGTGGCGTTGATGATCGAGAACTGCCAGTTGCGCACGCCGTTGCGCTTGCGGCGCTCCATGTTGTAGCTGACATCGGCGCGGAAATAGTTGCGCATCCGCATCGTGGGATAGGCCGTGATGCCGATGATCGGATTACCGTCCGTATCCGGATAGCTTTCGTTCGTCAGGCGATACGGAAGCCCGGAGCGCCATGCAACATTGAGTGAAAAGGTATGTTTTCGGCCCGGCCGCTTCACCACGTCGTAGCTAACGAACGCATTGAAATCGTGCGGCACGTCATATTCAAACGGGTAGGTTACGCCGTCCGAGCGGCGGCGGGAATCGGTATAGGTATAGGAAGCCGTCAGGCTCAGGCGTTCGGTCTGGTACTGGAGCATTGCTTCAATGCCGAACGCTCGTCCCGTGCCGTAAATGAAGCCGCCGTTGCCCAGCAGGAAATCGTCGCTGTCGTAGATCAGCGGCAGGTTGCGCATTCGTTTATAATAGCCCTCTACCGAAAGGGTCAGGTTTTCGTGCAGCTTCGCACGGCCGCCGAGCGACACCTGCCATGCGTGTTGTAACCTGCCGTCCCGAAACGGGGTCCAGAAGTCGATCGGCATCGAGTAGTAATAACGGTTGAATTGAACAAGTGCCTGTGAATTTATCGTCCCCGAAAGCCAGACCGCATTGTCGCGGCCAAAATCATAGGATAGTTGCGCACGCGGCTCTACGGCATATCTTGTCTGCTCCGAATTGTCATAGGCCGCGCCCCGCACGCCCACGTCGGCCCGCCAGCCGCCCCATTGAAAGCGGTTGTTCAGGAACAGCGCCCCCGAAACAAGCAGCTCGGAAGAATAGCCGCGGTCCTTGTGCTGTCCGTTGATGATGCTTTTTGTGTGCATCGGTTCGAACCGCTGGTGCGAAAACGCAGCTCCGTACTCCAGCATCCAGATATGCGAAAGCCGTTGGTCGAACGTCATGCGTGCTCCGAACTCGTGGGTTTTGAAAGTCGTTTTGCCCCAATTACTGAAACCGTCGTCTTTAAATTTTGTTTCCTGACGGTTTTGCAGGTAGGTATAGTAGGCCACCACCGAGGAGCGCAGATTATCATTCCAACGCGATTCCAGCCGCAGGGATGCCGTAGTATTGCCCCAGCCGAACCCGTTTTCTGCGTGATCTTCCTTGTTCTTCATGTGGTCGTCGCCGGAATAGATTCCGAGCGAAAGCGTATGATTCCGGTGAATGTCGTAAGTCAGTTTTCCCGTCACGTCGTAGAAGCCGTAGCGGACAGCGTTATCGGCGATTGCAAGCACCGCTTCGGGAAAGAAGTAACGTGCTGAAATGAGGTAGGAACCCTTATCGCGTTTGATAGGCCCGTCGAGGGTCCCGGCCAACGACAAGGTTCCCACCGTGAGCGACTGGCGGTGATTCCGTCGGTCGCCCTCGCGTGTGCGAATCTGCGTCAAGGCCGAAAGTCGGGAGCCGTAGGCGGGCGATATGTAACCTTTTGACATCTCGGCCGATTGCACCGTCTCGCCGCTGAATATCGAGAGGATGCCGTAGGCATGCGCCTGATTGTAAATCGGTACGTCGTCGTAAAGAATTAATGTCTGGTCGTTGCTGCCGCCGCGCACGAGCAAGCCCGACATGCCGTCCTTTCCGGCCGAGACGCCCGGAAGCAGTTGCAGGAATTTGAATATGTCTTTTTCGCCCGCGAACAGCGGGGCGTATTTAAGCTGCTCGATGTCCACGGCGATATTGCCCGTCTGCTTGTAGACCATCAACGGCCTGCGGGCGGTGACGACTACCGAATCTATCGTTTCGGTGCGTGAAATGCTGTCGGCGGGAGTTTGCGCCGTAAGTAAGGCGGGAATGCAAAGCGCCAGACAGCCTGCGAGCAGTTTCCTCATAATTCGGGCGTCGTGTAATAGTTATATCCGGCGAAGATGCCGATACCGTTGTCGATGTTCGAGTAGACCGTGATCTGCTCGATAAAGGGATTTTCCTGCGCACTTTCTCCCGTATTCAGCTCATGTTTATACCGGGAGCGCATATAGCGGTCGTAGGTATCGGACGCCGCAATAATCTGAAATGTGTGCCTGTTTTCAACGGCTCCGAAAACCGAGAAACGGAGCGGGAATGCTGCGCCGAGATTTTCGCGGGCGACACGCAGAAAATATTCGAAATCTATGGTACTTCCTTTTTCGTCGGATTCGTAGGCGTCGTTCGCGCCGTTCACCTGATCGACAAATACGGAAGTCGTATAGAACGCATATATATCTTTTTCTCCGTTATTGTCCCGTTCCGTACCCCGGAGCCAGATAGCTTTGGCATCCACGCCAGCAGTAAGGTCAGTCATGTCGAAATGCCGATACCATCCCTTTTGGTGCGCGAACGATATGCGGGCTGCGGGCGCTTCGGGAATCGTCGTTCGGGCAGACAACTCGCCATAACCGGGGACCGACACAACAAGACGGTAAGAGCGCCCGGCAGCAGCCCGGAACGTTGTTTGGGTCGTACCCTCCGGATCGGCCGGGCAGCGCACAACCTCGGTATTATCTTCATACAGGCGGATTTCGGCTTCCCCAACGGGAGTGAACCCGCTTTGAGCCGAGTAGCTGCGGCTCCAATGCAGGCGTACTGCAAAGGGTTCCTGCGGCGAGATCAACGCATTGACAACCACGCGGGGCTTAAAATCCTTTTCGCCGAACGAATAATCGACCTCGCAGGCCCAGCAGATAAAAACTACAAAGAATACCGAAATGCAGCGCAGCATGGTTTATTTAACCTTAATTATCAACTTATCTCCCTTACGGCTTTCCGGACTGCATTCGTCATAATAGCCGTAATCAAGACGTAGCACGATTTTTTTACCGGACGTGCCGCCGCTGATATTTACTCGTAAAGGAAGTTGCAGGGCATCCTTATTCTTGAAATTGAAAGCCTGCTCGCTGAGGATGAAATCACCTCCGGGATTTGCCGTGGAAAGATTCTCCTCGACAACGACCTTTACCGTCTGTTTGGGATGAGCTTTGGCTGCAAAAGCATTGCGTGTAACCAATAAATCCACCTGCGCACCGGGTCCGACAGTTATTTTCGTAACAGGTTCAACCCAGCCCTCCTGCGATGGATCGTTATGCAGGAAATAAAACATGTCCTCGAAGCTCCAAACATGTTTTTCATCGTTGCAAGAAATGAATCCGATGGTAAACGCAAGCAGGAAAAGAAGTTTTTTCATAACAAAAGGGGTTAAAATAGTAAAGGAAACAGAGACTTTCTATCTCTGTTTCCTTGATGAAGTATAGTTAAATACACTCAGACACAGGCAACTGAATTAATTGCATGCAGCAGTTGATGTCTGTCAAAGCACCGCAATTACCCATCTCACGGCTTCGTGCCCTATGTACAATGCAGTTGAATCCGCTCGGCATAGGTACTTCCGTAGGGGTCATGTTGAATTGACCGTTTCCGAAACCGATGGTCGCATACAGGTTCTTTGTGGATTCCGTTTTCGAATAATTATTTCTGTATGTTTCGAAAGAAATTCGTTTCCCGGCGATGGTTAAATCCCAATGCAGATTCTCAATATAAAAGCGGTCATTGTAGGTATTCCATCCTATCAGGGTCTTCTTCTTTTGTCCCGAAACATGCACCTGAATAGCAAAGGAGGTGTTATAGTATTTCTGTCCATTTACCTCTTGTACAACAGAGTGACGCAATACGTTGGTGCGAGAGAAAACTTTGTACTTTTTTGTTTCACGACGGCGATCCGTATACTTCTGCGAAATCTCTCCTCTGGTCTGGGTTTCATCGAATACAGGCGCAACATAACCTATTTCTTCAACTTCAACAGCCCTTGTTTTTGCATCGGTCCTCTCGATAGTTACGGATTCCGCGTTCACGGTATGTTTGACATCACCGACATAAAAAACACCATTAATGTCTGCAATGCTGGCATAACCGACAGAAGTGATAACAGGCATCAGGCGGTCATTATCCATTTTAAGATAGCCTGCGCAGGTTTCAAGAACCGCTTGGTACTCCTCCGGAGTTTCACAGGCGATAATATCATCCAACATACTATCCGTGAACGAACGCCACGAGGTGAAATTATGCGCTTTCTCGAAAGCGTGCAGAGATTCTTCCGAAGTCAGCGATTCCAAAGTGTTCAGGCAAACTTCACCTGATGAAAAATGCAGCGTGCCATTGATGCACTGAATCTCGTCATTCTCCACAGGCACCTGCGTTTCCGGGGTGACGGATGATGTATCCACACTGTCACTTTTCGCACAAGCATAAGCTGCAAATGCAACTATAGTAAAAATACAAATTTTGGTAATCTTCATAATCGTATGGGTTGTATTTTTAACTACTCGTAAAGTTTTTCGGCTTCCTCTTTTATTAAAGAGCTATTTACGTCCGCCGCCAAATACAACTCCTACGGAAATATTGAAATGCCGGTTGGCCTTTTCTTCCAATTTATAATTGAAGGTTACGCGAAGGTGGTGAAACAACTCTATACCGAAACGAGGCATGAGACAGAATGAACTACTTGAACCACCGATGTCGTATGAGTTATCGCCAATTAAAATTATGGGTGCTGCGTTTTCATGAGAAGCAAGCCCTAAACCCATACCAGCGAAGAATAAAATATTTTTCGATCTTCGAAAATTGTAGTCACCAACAACAAGATAATTAACAGAGGTGAATCCTAATTTCCTGACTTCATCAGATTGACGGTGAAAAACATTTCCGGCGACTTGAACTCCGATATCTATAGGCAAATGCAGAAAATTGTAGCGTATTTCCCCAAAGCCCATTCCCCCGGATTTTGCATTGTCAAAATTAAGCTTACTGGCGCCAAAAACTACGCCGCCACCAATCTCGACTTCTATTTGGCGAATTTCTCGATTCTGCTTTTCCGTAGGTCGGTAAGATTGGGCATTGACATTGAGGAGGTGCAGTAAGGAAAACAAGAAAATAATCTTCTTCATAGATGAACTGATTTGAGGTCTAAAAAAATGTGAGAAAATTATTACGATTTTTTTACGATCGTCATTCCGCCCCAACTATTGCCAAGACGTCCGGCAACATACACAGTCCCGAATTTGAGATTCTTCGGTTTGATTTTGAACTTACCTTGATTGATAATTTTCGCCCACTCCTTGAAAGATTGAGGCATGTGATTCAGATCCAAGTTAATCGTAAATGAAACTTCGCTTAAAAATATCTCCCTTACTTTTTTTACATCGCCTTTGCGCTTTTGTCCACCGGGAAGAATCGTAATGACTTTATCTGCGGAGAAGCATTGGATAGCATCGAGTTGAGTGATATCAACGTTGCTATTTTCTACACGCAACTTAAACCAATTTCTAATTTGTATAGGGTTCATCAGCGAAAGCTGTTGTTGCTGCAGAGCAGTAATATCCAATCCGACAATCGTAAGTACCATGCCTTGATGATTGAAACCGGGAATCGTTTTATATTCCGTACTGACAATCGAAGCCTCTGCATTTTTTGGATAATCGGGAATTCGCTTATAGCCTTCTGAAAAAATAATATTGCTCCACCCTATGAGTAATTCGCTTGCCTGTTTTCCACTCCAACCGATCCAATTCTTTTTCTGCATTTCTGCCGACGCTCCGAATTCCGTATAAAATTTATAGTTGTAATAATAAAATTTGCCCTTCATCCGATGCTTTTTCGATAATTTGTATGTATATCCACGGTTACGCCCGAAGATGCTTTGCCATAGTTTCCCCAACCATGTTTTGGCATCTGCATTGAATCTCGGAAATCTTTCAAAAGGAGGTATTTGTGTCGTAACAGTTCGTGTTGTCATGTTGAGCGTATTAACAATATTAGTCGAAAGGTCGTCGTCATCGTCGAGAACACGGGGAAGATCATCCGGCAGATCCTCGGCTTCAGCATCCAACACTTCAGTTATTTCAAATGTATTGATACGGTAAATATCTTCAGCTAATTGGTAGGTATTCTCTTCCATCTGGATTCCCTCTTCGGTTTCGAAGCGTTCATAATTATTCTCAAAGAATTTTTGTTTCGATTCCGGGAAGTAGTAGGTTCCTCTCGGTGAGATTTTATATATTGTCTGATCTACCATTACCTCTGCGCGAGCGTTAAGAAGTTTTGCGACTTTGATATTTGGTACAAGAGAATCATAACCTTTAGCTATATAGAGCGACATATCGTTATTTTCGATAAGTGCTTGTTCCTTGAGCGGTCTGCAATCCACACGCAGAATTGGATCAGTTGCAATGGGGAGGTTTTGGACTGGTTCCAGCAGATCAACATATTTTTCATTTGCAGTTAATACTCCTTGTGCTTTAGTTGCAAAACATGCGCGTGTTGTAACATCATCATCTTGTTGATTCAGGGCCGCGATAAAATCTTCCTCCGATGAGAAAGACAACATGGCAATATTCGCTATATCCGTATTATTCTCATTTTCAGTTTTTACCCCATCGAATTTTTGACATGAATAGATAGCTAATATACAGACAACAAAAAATAAGCATTGATATTTTTTCATTTTGGTAATTGATCAACTTATGATTAGTGTTATATTTTTAAGAATTCAATATGCCCTGTGTAAATCGTACCGTTTTCATATTCGACGGTAATCAGGTAAACCCCGCAGTCGAGGTCCGACACGTCGAGCGTCGCAGTTTGGTCGGTGAAATTCACCATTTCCGTAAGATAGGTTCCATTGCCGGAGATCGTAACGAATGCCCGGTCGCAATTCTCCGGAGAGTAAAGCGTAATGGTGTTGCCATCCGGAGAAAGCACCGCATTAATCGGCGGCATGACGCTGCGCGGACCTTTAACCGCCATTTTCTTTTCCAGATAAACGGACGTGATTTTCGGCCGTTTCCGATTTGCATACGCTTCAAAGCAAATTCCGGCTCCGATGCAGCACAGCACAAGTAATAAAAGTAATTTTTTCATGCGATAAGATATGTGGGTTAGACAATAGCAAAGTTAGGCTTTCGGGTTCTTCCGACAGCAAAATCAGCGCCGATAAAATCTATCACACGAAGTCAATAAATGATTGATATACAGAAAAATAAAAACCGCGAGAATTGCAAAAATCTCGCAGTTTTTATAATGTATGCGATAATTGCCTGAAAAACAAAATATTACATGCTAATTTTTTTTGGATTTTTCAACGGGGGGGGGTAATTTATTTGATAATCAGAATGTTGCTACATTTTCTGAATAAAAAAGTCCTTTTCGGCCGAATCCGATGCCGCAATTCGGGCTTTCAATCTCGATTTGCGGTTGTAGATATTCGATACCGAATCGCCGATTATAACGCTGATGATTTGCGCCGAGAATCCGGCGTAGATGTAACATAGCAAATCTATATCCGCAGGTTTGAATTTCGGGAACTGCTTCCGCAGTTTCACGATGATATTGTCATTTACCGTGTTTACGATCTCCTCCAATTCTTTTTTGGTCGCGGGATTGGATGCAAGGTTCGTAAAGAAGTTTCTCACTTGTTTGTAAATGACCTCCTGCTGCGCTTTTGTATTGTTTCGTTCATAGAACGCCCGGCCGAGTTGGTCGAGGAACTCGAAGCGGGACAACACCAATTCTTTAAGTTGCACCTCCTGTCCCTCCTTGACGGCAAGATGTTCGAGGATGCGGTTTTTCGATGCCCGGATGCTGTCAACAGCCAACATGTAGCGTTCAACCTGCTGCTGCTTTCGTTTCATGCGTTCCCGATAGTAGTAGATCAGGAAAATTGCGACGGTGCAGATCAGCAGTGCGACAATATATTCAAAGTAAGTTCGTACTTTCAGGCGGTAACTCGCAAAAGCAGTTTGCTCTTTATAATATTTCCCCTCGGCGGCGGTTGCTGATTGAGATACCACCATGCGGGATATGGAATCGCTCAACCAGATGTATTCGTTGATCGAATTGGCTGCTTCCTCTGAATTTCCGGATGCCAATTCAATTTGAATAGATAGATATGCCAGTTGTGCATCGTCCCGAACATCCTCCGCCAACTCCGAAGCGATATTGAAATAATAGCGTGCGCTGTCTATCTTGTGTTGCAGATAATAGACTTTGGCCAATACTCTATATTGATAAATTGAAAGACCATCTGGAGCGGTCCGCTCAATTTCCTTTACGGCTTGCAAGGCTTTGGGATAATCGCCCTCATTTACATAAATATCCCCCAAATTGCTTAAACAAGCAATAACCATATCGTTATCTTCCTGCTGTGCGGCTGCTTGCAGAGCTTGCGAATAGTATTTTACGGCATTGTCGTTATCGCCCAAACTGGAATAGGCATTGGCGATATTAAGTGTCGCATTATTCATAAACGCGGGATTGCGTAGTTTTTCCCAAGCGTCATAAGCATTCCGATAATATTCCAGCGCTCCGTTAAAATTCATCTGCTCGGAATAGACCTCTCCGATGCGGGAGTATACCAAACCCAGATAATAATTCTTATGCGCCGCGAGAGCGTATTTTTCCGCAGTCAGATAATAGCGCATGGCTTCCTGATAATCGTCGCCGTTTTGATAGATTCGCCCATAGTGATAGTTAATCAGAAACTTCACCGAATCCGAGCAAATCCGGTTGTCGTAATACCGGTATGCAATGCGTATCAGCGAATCATCATCGGCATCCACATAATTTTTATCGAGTGCCGCGGAATACAAGAGAGCGTATTTTGCCCGCGTGCTGCGCCGCAGAATCCGGTCGGGGTCAATGTTCTCGATGATGCGCAACGAGCTGTCCGGTTCGATGCGTAACAATCTTGTCGCAGTAGACAATTCTTGCTCGATTTGCCTGTTGCTGCCACAGCCGCATAGGAGCAAAACCATTGAAAGAGATAACAGATATTTCATACAATTGCCGGAATTGATCTGAAATATAGCAAAAAAACAGAGAACATGCAACCTTATTCGCTATACTGCGGACCGGGATTTTTATTCCCGTTCTGTTTCCTGCGCTTCGATTCGTTCGATGATTGCGTCGTAATTCTCCACGTCGAAAATATCGAACTCGATCAGGGGCCGTCCCGCTTCCCTCATTCCGAAAATGTAATTCAGCAGCAGGATATATATTCTTAAATCCCCGCCCGCGATTTCCATTTCGGCGTCGTCGAATGTCGATATATCCCGGTTGAAGCGTTTTTGTAGAACGTGGTCGAACACGAACACAGGCAGTTGAGTTTGGGACAACGTATCGTTTTGGCGGGCAAAACTGCGTTTGTATTCCTCCGCCTGCTTCTCGTCCGGCATCGGCATCAGCCACTTTTGAAGCAGGTCGTCCGGCAGTTCGGTAGACAGAACCCGGTAACGATGCTTACGCAGATAGGCGTAACTCTTTTGAAGCAGTATCAGGAACTCCCCCAAAGGGATTACGCCGCCCGAAGAAAAGGGGCCGAAAAGTCTGTTCAGTAATTTTCGCAGCATGCAGCGTTCTTGTTATTTCAATTCCTGATATTGGAAAATCCGGCGCATAATCTCCCCGTAGCGCGTAAAGTCGAAGATGTTGAAGTCCGGGATTTCGATGTTGTGCGCCCGCGTAAGCCGGATAATACGCAGGATATTTTGGAACGTATCGAAGTATTCGCGGCTCTCCCTCCAACACTTTTCCGGCAGGGCAAGATTCGTTATCACCGAGTTCGAAAGCGCATAGAAAAATACCCGCAGGGGCAACAGCTTCGGGTCGCAGACTCCCGTATCGCGCAGTAGCACGACGGCGGTTTCTTTGGGTGCTCTAAAATACTTCCTCAACTCGTCCGTGTCAGGCGCAAGCCAGTCCTGCAAGTAGATTTTATCAATACTGTTCGCCATGACAACCAAATCCCGTTCCCGCATATAGCGTAAGCTGGCTTCCTTTGCCACGAACGCCCGGCCGCTCTTGTCCGACAAATCGCAGACATTTTTCCGCGGGTGCTGCTGTTCCAGATAATAGGATATGAATTTGTTTCGGAAATCGTCGCGCAACTGCGTAGAATAATAGAACAGCAAATCGCTCTTATCGACGATATGGCGGTCGCGGAGCCTTTCGGCTTCCAGCGGAGTTTTCCCCTCGATAATTTCCACCTTGTCGGCTTGTTCGATGATGCGGTGTGCTTCCGAAAGCCGGAGATTGTCGCGTTTATAACGCAGATACGTTTTGTACTTGCCCTGCGTTACGGCTATGTGCAGCTTTATTTTCAATCCCTCGCCGCGCAGCCGCAGGGTCGCAGCCGCACAGCCCATTTCAAAATTTCCCTCGATGCCAGTCAAAACCGTTCTGTAACCCAGCGGAACATTGCCGCGGATCAACTGCCCGAAAGCATCGTCAGGCAGCCGACGCGCATGTTTGGGATTATTGCCGACGAATCCGAGTATCAAGCCTTTTCTCATAATCGAACGTGCGGGAAACAGAAAGCACGGGGAAAGTGCTGTTTACTCCAAACAGGTACGCCCATACCCACCAGATAATACAGACCTAAACCCCGTGCCGTAGCACGAAATTAAATCTGCATGACAATCTGGTCTTACAAAGTGGGCGTTTTGTTGGAGATCAGCAGTTTATTCCGTTATGTAGATTCTATTATCCCATGTTTTACAGTTTGTTTGTTATCGTTATTTCGTTTCCATAGCCAAAGCCGCGACGGTTCAGCTTACCGGAATTTCGGCTTCCGCCTCCCCGTCTTGCATTTCGACGATCCGGTCCAATGTCCCTACTATATGCTCCCACATGCCAGCCATCACCCGCTCGTCGTAATAGGTGGACAAATCCGTGTCCGGCAGCACGTCCGACATAGCCATTGCCATCAGTTTGGAACTTAATACCGTCAGGTAGATAAGCGGAATATACGGGGGCCTGCTTACCCCGTCGGTCCGCACGGTGATCCGCTGCTGCGGAACCGCCAGACGCCCCGGTTTCTGCCCCTTTTTGGCGATATTCCAAAGCACCTTTTCTTCGGCCTGCGTGACATAGAGATTGAACGTCGTGTCGTTGACATATTCCGCCCGGTCAACCCAAAAATCGACGCCGTAATTTTCGGCCGTAGGATCGGCGCAGATGCCGCAGTCGGGCATGTCGCACAGGATGGCCCGCAGGATGATATTTTTGTCGGCCAGTTCCGCGGACCGCATTCTGCTCAATGCTGCGATGCAGAAACTAACCTGCGTCGTGTAAAAGTGGTTGATGGCGCGCAGGACTTGTTCTTCTTCGGTGTTCTGCTCTATCATAATCTGTAAAAAACGGGGCGGAACAAATTTTCGACGTATCAAGCCTTTGTATTATGGAAAAGACTGTCCCGCCCCGTACTGTTTCGTTTGTCCTAAATTTAAAAAATAGGTGCGGCACCTTTTGTTACCTGATTATGATTGACTATGAAGAATCCTAATGAGAATGATACCGCACCTATTGTTGTTTTCCATTTTTATCCGTTCAACATCGGAACCCTGCGAGTGATTCGCTTGCGCGGCGCGTATTCCGTTTTGACCGGAGCGGCGGCGGGTTTCCGTTCGGGCTTCTTTGTCGGAGTTTCATGCAGGCAGTCGATAGCCGCCAGCCTTTCGTACTGCGCCCGCAACTCGGCGATAATGCGTTTGTTAATCCGGACAGCGGGTTCCCGCAGCAGCTTCACGTCCCCGTATGAAAATTTGTAGTGCTTGATCGTTTCGCGCTCCAACCTGAAAGGGGCATTTGCAAGAATCTGTTTCCGGCACAGGCAGGCGAACAGGTGCGGCCACTCCTTTTCGAACACATCGACGGATAGTTCACCGGGATCGCTTATCTCGTATTTGATCTTCCCGTTAAACGGGTTATCCATAAACCGCCACCCATCGACGCACTCGTCCCACTCGTCCCGGAAAAAATAGGCTTCGAAATAGAGCCGGAAAGTATCTTTGCGGTGGTGGAATTTCGCAACGTTCGCATAAAACTCTTTGACCGTAAATGTCTGTTCGTCCGCATCCGAATCTTCGTTCTCCAGGACGATCCAGAATACCGATTTCGGCGCTCCCTCCAGCAGCGCGTAAATGTAGTGCGCCTGCTTGCGCAGATCGACAAAGAACCTGCGCAGGTCACGTTTATAAATGAAACAGTCGTAATCTTCGGGCGCTTTTCTTGACATGGTGATATAGGTTTTTACATACGAGGTCTGAAAAATGGGGCGGCTTCGGTCCAATATGAAGAATGAAAAAGTAGTGACGCAACATCATAACAGAAAATAGGACCGGGGAGAAGCCGCCCCGTGCCCCCGGTCGCTTTACCCATGCGCCGGGGAGGTTCATATAGTTGGTTTGGTCGGAGGGTCGGAGAAAGGGGCGCGGAGTATGCGCCAACGCGCCCCTCGCAGCAAACCCGGCAGGGCGTAACGCCTTGATACGCCGCGGGCCTGACTGCACTTGTCTATTTGTAGGTCTGGAAACGGAGAGGTCACAAGAATGGAACAGCCGCAATTCCGTGCCGCCCGTCCTACTTGTCGGGCTTGTTACGGCTGTTGCGCCGCCAGTCGAACTACTCCCTCTTGGAATCTTGTGCTTTTGATTTCCCGACTGACGGTTTTGTGGGTCCCGGCCATCGAGCCGGGTATATATGAAAATAGGCTTATTGTCGAAGAAAGGGGCGGCCGTACCAAAATTTCGCCTTTGCCTCATCATAACAACGGCCGCCCCCGGAGCAGGCTGGAGAACCCGCCCCGTAGATGCCGCGCAAACATGCTGTCCGCATCCATACGGAGCAGGACAGCAAGACCAGATTTTAAAGGTGCGACCTTTCAGGCAGGATTTATTAGCTGCGACCGAAAGGCGGGATTTGTTATTTTGCGCGGCAAGACCCGGCGTTCCGCTCCATGCCGGAGCCGCCGAAACATACCGATTCCGCCCGCTCCCAAGCTGGGGACGGGTGCAATCCGCAGGTGCGGCGATAGTACGCAATGGCAGTAGGACGCGACGGGGTTCCATAAACTCGTGGGATTTTGGAAATATGCGTCCCGGATAGGCATAAAAAAAGCAAGGGACGCGATAACATTCCGACCAGAAGGTATTAGGAAACCCCGAAACAGAAATGCACCGCGCCCTTGCAAGTCCCGTCCTTACGGACGGAACAAAACAAGGGCTGGCAACATTTATACCTGTTCCTAAAAAGTTCCTAATTTTTCTGGGTCGGTATAAAGAGTTGCTGCTCTTTATTATGTCCGTCGGCTATGCCGAGTTGTAATAATTCCTTAAAGTTTGCATGGTAGTTGCTTTTTCAGTTTGTTTTCGACAGCTGATGCCGCCCCTCTACAACAAAACTGCTTTAAGGAATCGTAAAGCAAATATACAATAGAAAATCGGATTTAAAACTATCGGGCCGTGCTTTTTTGGGAAAATCTTACTAAATTTGTGGGTATGAAGCAATCCATTGATTTTCTACCCGAACGCAAACAACGGGATTTGCGCGAACTGGTCGCATTGGTCCGTAAGGAAATAAAGGATGTCGTAATGGTTATTCTTTACGGCAGCTATGCCAAGAATACCTATGTTGAATGTGACGAGCGCCACGATTTCGGGGTCAAAACATTCTACATAAGCGATTACGATATTCTGATCGTAACTAAAAAGCGGTTGGGCGGGAAAGAATCGACCATAGAGAGCCGGATAAGAGCGGAATTTCTGGAAACGAAAAATAACCCGGAATTTTACACCCGGCCACAGTTTATTAACGAAAGCATCAAAGGGTTAAACAACGCGCTTTCGGAGGGCCATTATTTTTATGTGGACATTCTCACACAGGGCGTTGTACTTTACGATTCGGGGGAATATCAGTTAGCCACTCCGCGCGAACTGAATTTTTGCGAGATTGAGAAAAAGGCGCAAAAGTATTACGACAAGAAATTTGCGAGTGCAACGGATTTTTTATTTCATACTAAAGTTGCATATGATCGAAAAACTTATCCAATGACCTCTTTTATGTTGCACCAAGCGACTGAATATTTTATAAAGACTATCCCGTTGGTATTCGCTCTTTACGGTTATAAGGAACATGACCTTGAATTTCTGATTGAGAAATGCAAGATTTACACAATGGAATTGGCAAAAGTCTTTCCGCGCGACACACCGGAAGAAAAACGCCTGTTCGAACTTTTGAGAAGCGCATACGTCGAAGCCCGGTATAACGATGATTTTATCGTCACCAAAGAGGACATCGACGCGCTACTTCCGAAAGTTGAACGACTGCGCGACATCGTGGAAAAGGTCTGCACGGCGCAGATCGGCTACTATTCCAGCAAGAAAGCCGGATAACCGCCTAATACACCTGCTATATGACCCAAAAACAAGCTATACAACTTTTCGAGGAACGCAAGGTGCGGACCCTCTGGGACGACGAAGCGGAAACATGGTATTTTTCGATTCTCGACATTATCGCCGTGCTTACCGACAGCGTAAACCCGACGGACTATTTTAAGAAGATGCGCAAGCGCGATGAATCGCTCGCGTCTTTCGTGGGGACAAATTGTCCCCAGGTAGCAATGAAAACCGAATCGGGCGTTATGCGCAAGGCGCTTGTGGGAGATATGAAATGCGTCCTCCGGGTTATTCAGTCGATACCGTCGCCGAAAGCCGAGCCGTTCAAACAATGGATGGCGCAGGTTGCCAGCGACCGACTGGACCAGATGCAGGACCCCGAAATGTCGATCCAACAAGCAATGGTCGATTACAAGCGGCTGGGATATTCCGACAACTGGATAAACCAACGCCTGAAAAGCATGGAGGTCCGCAAGGAACTGACCGACGAATGGCAGCGCCGGGGCGTGGAGGGCCAGCAGTTCGCAACCCTGACGGACATTATAACCCAGGCGTGGGCCGACCGTTCGACAAAAGCCTACAAGCAGTTCAAAGGGCTGAAAAAGGAAAACCTGCGCGACAACATGACCAATATCGAATTGGCGTTGAATACGCTGGCCGAAGCGTCCGTTACGGAGATTTCCAAACAGCGCCGCCCCAAAGGATTCCAGCAGAACGTCAAAGTCGCCCGAAGCGGCGGCAGCGTGGCAAAGGCCGCCCGGACACAGCTTGAAAAGCAGTTAGGCCACTCGGTCGTTTCCCCCATCAACGCCGCACAGGTATTGACCGCCAAAGAAACCAAGCAAATCGAGGGCGAAAAGGAAAAAGATTGACCGACGCAGTTGTTTCCAAATTGGAAATAGCTGCAATAATGTCAAACCGGGACCGCAGGGTCCCGGTTTTTTGTTCAAATAGTTTGTTTCTTATCCAAAATTCTTATCTTTGTAAATGAATACCTTATATTTCGGACGATATGCGCAAGGATGCTGTGCCGAAATAAAAATCGGGAACGCTATTTGATCGTCAAACTGAAAAACCAAAGCTATGAAAAAGATCGTTTGTCTTATCGCAATGGCTCTGTTTACCGCGACGGGTTGTACGTCCGTGGAGATGAATCAAACAAAGACTGATACCCCAGATGATAATACGCAGGGAAAGGCTACTACTTTGTCCTGCGCCGATTATACGCTGAATCCTCTTTGGAACTGGGCTGAAACGCCCGCCAATCAACTGATCGTGATTCGCAGCCAGGCGGAACTGGCGGATTTTATATTTCCCAACGACAAATTGCCCGAAGATATAGACTTCGAAAAGAACACGCTCCTTTTGGTTGCAGGACAGGCCACAAACGGAATCGAAAGCGTCAAAAAGAACTTTGTAAAGGCGGATGCTCAATATATTTATTCCGTAACCTTTCTGCTGAACGACACCACCGAAGCCCCGAAATGGCGTGTAGCGCAGTTGGTTCCGTCTGTTCCGAACGAAGCGAAAATATCGCTCGATCTGGAGGTTAATTAGCCCCCTCCTGCATTGCCAGCAGACAGTAGCAGGTCGTCGTGAAAAAATTTCTCACATAAGGTATTTTCCCGATAACGGGAGATAGTATGCGCGGTTTCAATCCGAATTTCACCTGATAATTCGGGTTTATGAAATATAGCCGCTGATTCACTATGCGTAGTCCCGTTGCCGTTACTAATTTATGGAAACCCTCGATAGTGATGCGCGTATCCCGGATTTCGAAAAAACATTTCACCGTGCTTTCCTTTTCGCCGCATGCCCTGAACACGAAACGGAAAAGAGGTCGGGGCAGCAGGTGGATGTAAGGACAGTTGGCGATAATCCGGTTCTTCGCCATTTGCTGATGTCCCCCGAACGGCATTTGCCATGCGGGGAATCCCAGATACAAAAGGCCGTCAGCTTTCAGAAAGGATTTTAAATGCAACATCAACCGCTCCTTTTCGGGAATATGCTCCAACGCATCGTGTAGGATAATCAGGTCGTAAGGTTGTGTGTCGCTGTAATCGAAAATATCCGAACAGATAAACGTCCCTTTCAACCCCCTTTCGGCGAAAAGTGTCTTTGCGGTTTCGATTGACGGTTTGTGAATATCTATTCCCGTTACCGTGGCCCCCATTGCCGCAAAAATAGAAAGGATGCCGCCAATGCCGCAACCGACCTCCATTACCCGGCACTTACGACCGAATTTCAAAGACGTATGCTGTTCAATATAAGGCAGATAATAATTGCGGCAGGAGGTGGCTGTTTCTTCAAAATAGGCGGAGCGGTCTTGATGGCGTGTCTGCATGGTGAAAATCCTATAAAAACCAAAGGCGGAGAATCCGATTCTCCGCCTTATCGGTAAAAATTACTGTAAAGAAAGTTCTAATGACGAAGTGAGTTCGACGGTAAAAGGTTGAGTGATAATAATACTCTTGGCGTTGGTAAACGTCAGCTTGGCATTGTTCTTAACGGTTACGTTCGTCGCAGATATTTCGCTGCCCGAAACTACCGTATTCGTGGTAACTGTCTTGTCATTGAAATAGACCGTCGTACTTGCATTTTGAGCTTCCATTACGGCAGCATAGGCGTCGATCAGGCCGTAACCAACTTCTGTATGCCATGTGCCGTTCGGTCTGCCGCTAACCGTCGAATAGCTATATCCGCCGACCTTGCGGGCTGTTTTCTCGATGATCGTGGCTACCTCCTTTTGGGTCAGGTTCGGATTTACCGACAGTATCAAAGCCGCTACTCCGGCAACATGCGGGCAAGCCGATGATGTGCCGTTAAAATTTGGCATATAATCGCCCGAAACATACCCGACACTTCCGGTTCGGTCCGTAGTATAAATAAGAACGCCGGGAGCCATTATATCTAACTGCGTTCCGTAATCACTTCCCCACCAGCCTTCGTTATCAATAGTCGTTGAGGATTTACGTTTACCCGAAAGACTTAACGCTCCGACGACGATAATATCGGGCAACGATCTCGCAGGATAGCCCACGGTATTCGAATCATAATTACCTGCAGAAAAAGTTACGACACACCCCAGACCGTTACGTCCATTTGTCATGGCCGACTGTATCGCATCTTCTAACAACTCCGAGAACGTCGATGATCTCCAAGAATTTGAAATAACAGACGCACCGTTTCTCCAAGCCCAATTAAATCCGTCAGCCCTTTTCTGGGGAGCATCCGATGTTCCCATTAATTGATTGCTGATCGACATAACGGGACAGTTCGGGGCGATGCCCGCAACCCCCAGATTATTGTTGGTTTTGGCAGATATGATTCCGGAACATGCTGTACCGTGGTTGCCCCAAATCTGACTTGGCGACCTCCCTGTTTCGGTGTCATAGCTTTTCGACGAAACATTCAAATCGGGGTGATCCAACTGTGTGCCGTGGTCCAATACCGCGACGATAATATCGCTGCTTCCCTGCGTTACCTCTCTGGCCGGGAGATAGTTGATGTCGATTCCTGCAGTTCCTTGATTCTGCCCCGTATTCTTCAACGCCCATTGAGCGGAAAACAACGGGTCATTCGGGGCTGCCGTAGTTTCGTCCTCGCTGATGAAACAAGGCTGGCAGGCGGCAAACGGGCCATCTTCATAAAACTTATTCGCCATTTCCAGCGCGTTTCCCAGCGATTCGTTCGTACAGGAAAGCGTGTACCAAAGCGGCAGGTATTCATTGTTTCCGAGTAAAGTTACCTTATTCTCCGTTGCAAGTGTTGTCAGGATTCTTACGTCGCGTATGGACTTCACTTTGACATAAAACAAATGGCTCAAACCCAAATCAGCGCCGTCGGAAGTCTTGAAATAAGGTGCGCTGTAAACCAATGCCTTATCTTGTGCGTTTACGTCCGCAGTTGCAACTTCGGCCCAATACAGGTTATCGTTGGCCGCTGATCGTGTTGCATCTTGCAACTGGAGCCGGGAAGATAAAGTTACTTTTGCCGCACTCAATCCCGATTTGGAGTTCAGGAGAGGTAACTGCAAATTCGCTTCATCGGAGGATTCAAAAAGAATGTACGATTTTGTCGTATTAATTGTAATCGGGATTTTGTTCCCCTTATACCAATAATAGTGCGTACCGGAACTTAATTGTGCCCTTGTTTGCGGGGACATTTCCATTTCGTCCTCCGTAAAATTCTGGCATCCAGTGAAAACTATTATCGACAGAAAGAAAATACCGATTATATTCAGTATTCTTTTCATAATAATAATCGTTTAATTATTTTCCAGATTTGAGCGCTTCGATTTCTGCTTTCAGGGTTTCGATCTGGCCGTTAAGCTCCTGAATAGACTTCGTAAGCAGCGGAATCAATGCGCTGTAATTTACGACACGGTGGCCCTCGCAATCCACGGCCACGATGTCGGGAAGTACCTGCTCGATCTCCTGGGCAATGAATCCCATTTCTTTGGGATTGGAAACGCCCGTCGAACGTCGGCTGGTCTTGAAATAATGCGCCTTATCGGCCCATTCGAACGACACGGGACGCAGTTGCGTGAGGGTTGCCGTTGCGCTGCCTAACGACTGGATATTTGTTTTCGACGCAGCGTCGGAGTTCGTATAGACGTTGCGGGCGTACAGGTCGATGAAACCGCCGTTCTCCGTATCGTAGAGTACGAGTTTGTCGGAGTTGCTGGAAACGCGCGAATCTGCGGGGCCGAGGTCGAATTTAATCATTCGATTCCCGAATTTCCAGCAATGCGCCTAGCCCTCCCAGTTGGTCATATATCCGTTGTAACGCTCCATAGCGTTATAAACCAAATAGCCGTTCTGATACTTTAATTGCGCATGGCTATTAAATGCGATGAAACACAATACGATTAATGCTAATACTTTTTTCATGGCCTTGAAATTTAAGTTGGTAGTGATTTTTGTGTGAGCAAACAAAGACGTTACTCACAGAGAGTTTTGGTTTAGTGGATTAGCTGTCAGACAAAAAGTTAGTTGCTGCTTCTGTCATCTATTCGTTTCCCCTTTCTTTGTCCTACATTCTATGTCATTCGATAAAAAAATCGCCTGCGAAAACATTTTTGTCTATTGACAGTTCAATCGTGTAAAATCCCGGTTCCAGTTCGGGGATTGGAATGATACTTTTTCCATTGAAAAGGTCGAAACGTTCACATGCAACCGTGCCAAAGTTGCCGGAAATTATCAACTGCCCCGTCTTGCTCTCTGCGCCCGATGCAATGACCTCTACTATACTCATAGAACTATCATAGAATACGAGCGGGATATTTTCCGATAGGCAGACGGGGCCGCCGCCGACTTTTACCTGTTTGACAATAACTGCCGTCTTGCCGCCGCCATAGACCGAATAAATACCTGCGAATAGCATAAACAAACCGACAATTACAGACATTGCGGGAGAGAACTTTTTCATAGGCTTAAATTTGAAAGTGAGTATGAGATATTCGTACATTTCAAAAGTAGAGCGATTGTTTCCGAAAACCAAGAAATCAGAGCCTCTAAAATTTTTCAACCGCAAAGTGATTTCGACTGAAAAACAAACAGTTACGCACACAAAAAAGCCCGAAAATTTTTCAGTTTTCGGGCTTTGCTTTAACGCATTTTAAATCAGCACATTAGCGGTAAATCTTTGATTTAAACAAGTCTGATTGCTAAAGTATTAGTTCTCTGGTATTTACGAAATAATATTGAGAATCGCATTTTTTGTTGTGATACTCGAAGCCATTATTTTCTTTTTCAAATGGAACTTCCGCATGTATATTGTTTTTAGCGTTTCATTGGTAATGACGCTTATTTGTTGCGGTGAAAATCCGGCATAGAGCAGGCAAAGCAATTCCACGAAACATGGCTTGATTTTCGGATATTCGGACTTGAAATTAGAAATCACATTATCGTATTGTTGATTCAGGGTATTCTCTAAATCCGACATTATCGTTTTATCCAAAATCTTTTCGGATAAAATGCCTTTGACTTTCTTGGTAAGAGCCGGGGAATTTTCAAACTCATAATAGGTCTTTGCAAGTTCTTTCAGGACTTGAAAGCGCATATTAAGCAGTTCACTAATTTTTGCGACATCGGGTATTTGCAATTTGGTCTTATTCAGTTCTTCAATCAGCGTCAGATATTCCTCAATTCTTTGTTTCTGCATCTTATTTCTGCGGCGGAAGATATAAATAATGCCGCAGATCGCTATGACTGATACCAAAGCGATAATATAAATTACATTTTGTCTTACGCTGGAGCGGTAGCGTTCAAATTCCAAACGCTCGTTTTTATATCGCAGTTCGGTTTCTGCCGCAGAATTATTCATATAGCTTAAATGTATCGAATCACATAAAGCAAGACACTCCTTTTGCATCGAGTAGGCCGCTCGGTAATCTGCATTCATCGTATAGGTTTCGGCAAGGAGAATTTTAGCTGCCGCATCGTTTTCGCGCGGCCCACCAATATTGGCTGAAATCGCTGCGTTCAAATAATATTCGGCGCTGTCCGGTTTATTGATACGCAAATAATATTCTCCCAAAACACAGTAATCATTCGGCGATAAATCATCCGACAACTGGAGAAAACGACCTACATAATTGTAGGTTTCGTTGGTTACGCCTTTGTTCGAAAGAATCCCGATTAGGCAACGCAGGCAGTACACCTGAAAATCCTCATACCCGAATTGTTCGGATAGATTCAATGCTTCCCGATAATCCCGGAGCGCGTTATCGTTATCGTTCTCCATGTAGTAAACAGCGGCAATGGCAGTTTTAGCGCTGACTTGGTGTTTGGTCTTATTTGCGGCCTGATAGTTTTCGTAGGCTTCTTGGTAATAAAACAAAGCCCTTTGATAATTATTCTGCTTCAAATTCAGTTCTCCTAACACGAAGTTACACACTCCGATCAGGTAAGGATCATCTATTAGGTCCTGATACTCCAGCGCTTTAAGATACGATTCGGTTGCTTTCTGATAATTATTTGCGCTGTATTCCATGCGTCCCAGACAATACCAAGAAAGGAACTTTTGCCGATTCGTGCCTTTCCGCAGAAAATAGTTTACGGCAGGACGAAGCATCGAATCGGAATCTATGGTTTGCCCTGTTTTATCCAACGCCAGCGAATAAAGAAGCCCGTAATGCGCTTTTGTCGATTTTTTGCAAATACTGCCGGGAGCAATAGCTTGCAAGGAGCGTAACACGCTGTCCGGATAATCGTTAATTATTTCCTCCGTTCGATTCAGTTCTTCGGATATGTGTTTGCTTTCGGAACACGAATACAAGCATAGAAAGACACAAACATAAATAAATATTTTCATAATCAGCCCACAATAATATTACCCAATATACGAAAAAATAGCGATTCAACCTGCATTTGGTAAAGCTGACATGACATAATTCGTTACATTTGCTATGAGGACTAATTCGGGAGGATCATACAATTCAAAAGGGTCTGCGCATTGCGCGCAGGCCCTTTTCACTCTCTCTTACACTTAAAATCTTCAAAGAAAAAACTCCAAAAACAATCACCTCACAAAGATATGATGCCTACATCTTTGCTTTTGCACTTGCGTTATTCTTCTAACGAATTGAACAAACCTTTATATAACTTGAATCATTGCAAATATAGCTTTTCAGTTCTATAAATCAAACAATTAGCCATAATTATTATTTATCGGAAGCAACACCCGGATCACCCATGCGAATAACGTTTAATTTGCACCGATAACGATATAATTCATAATAATTTAACGGTCATTCTTCGTATTAGGGCAAGAAAAGAAAAACGCGGGGAACGGCGAAAGGAATCAGGCACGGCAAAGAGCCACGAAACAGACAGCCGAACCCCGCGCCGTAAAAGCACGAAGTTCGACCTGTCCCGCCTGTTTCTCAATCAAATTTTTGCCGTTTCGATTCCTTACTGAACAGGCCGCGAGTATGTGGGCGTACCCTTGTTGCAATGACAAAGGTAGCAAAATATCTTAAAAATGTACGGGGAACAATCTGCGGCAGTCAGGTCGTGGAAAACCCGGAAACAGTCAGACCGAACCCCGCACAAACGATGTACGAAGTTCAGCCGTCCCGCCTGCTTCCCATTCAAATTTCCACGTTTGACTGCCGGGAACAGGCTATGATGAATATTCAGGCATGCACCTTTCGAATATTCGCCTACAAAGGTATAGATTTTTTCCGATTCCAGACATATCCCGTAGCCAATTAGGGCGAACGAGGGCGAACGGCAGCCTACAACGTCGGGAATTGTCGCGTCCGACTTACTTTTGCCGCCGAAACCAAAAACTATATTTATGCAACAAGAAGATGATTTGAGGGCGCTGGCAAAGATTGTCGCGTTCATTTTGGCCGTAGGCATTATCTGCAATGTTACCAACATTTATTGGTTCTGTTACGAATGACTGGCCGACAACGGCTGAACATTCGGGATTATCGACCGTATTCTGCATGGATTCCAGCAGACGACGGGATTCTATTCCTCACCCCTCTACTCAAAACTGTTCGCCTTTCTGCTGCTCCTGATCGCCTGTCTGGGTTCACGGGGCGTTAAATCGCAGAAAATCGGCTGGCCGCATATCATCACGGCGGGCTTCGCTGGCTTCTTCCTCTACTTTTTCAACGATTGGCTTTTGCATATACACGCAATGCCCGGCGTGCGCGTGGCATGGTACACCGGAACTCTGTTCGCGGGTTATCTGCTCATGCTTACGGCCGGAATATGGATATGGCGGCTTCTGCGGCACGACCTCTTGGACGACGTTTTCAACGACGAAAACGAATCCTTTATGCAGGAAACACGCCTGCTTTCGGACGAATATTCGGTGAACCTGCCGACGCTGTTCCGTTATCGGGGACAAAATTTTCGCGGCTGGGTGAATATCGCGGTTTTTCGTAGCTGCATGGTGGTCGGCTCACCGGGCAGCGGAAAATCATTCACCGTAATCAATAATTACATCAAACAACTCATCGAGAAAGGATATAGTCTGTATCTCTATGATTTCAAATATCCGGATTTGAGTATGCTGGCTTACAACCACCTGCTGCGTTTCACGCACAAGTACGAAGTAAAGCCGCAGTTCTGCGTGATAAACTTCGACGATCCCCGCCACTCGCACCGCTGCAATCCCATCAATGCCGATTTTCTGACCGACATTGCGGATGCCTATGAAGCTGCTTACGTCATAATGATCGGTCTGAACCGTTCGTGGGCACAGAAGCAGGGCGATTTTTTCGTCGAATCACCCGTCGTGCTGCTCACGGCGATTATCTGGTTTCTGCGTATCTATCAGAACGGGAAATACTGCACCTTCCCCCACGCAATCGAACTGCTGAACAAGAAATACGAGGAGGTTTTCACCATCCTCATGGCCCGGCCCGAACTGGAAAACTATTTGAGTGCGTTCGTCGATGCTTGGCAGGGCGGCGCACAGGAGCAGTTACAGGGACAAATCGCGTCCGCGAAGATCCCGCTGTCACGGATTATCTCGCCCGCGCTCTACTGGGTCATGTCGGGCGACGACTTTTCCCTCGACCTGAACAATCCCCAAGCCCCGAAAATCCTTTGCGTGGGCAGCAACCCCGACCGCCAGAATATCTATTCGGCGGCATTGAGCCTTTACAACTCGCGCATCGTGAAAACCATAAACCGCAAGGGAAAACTCAAATGCGGCGTCGTGATCGACGAGCTGCCGACCATTTTCTTCAAAGGTCTGGACAACCTCATAGCCACGGCCCGAAGCAACCGCGTAGCCGTATGTCTGGGGATGCAGGACTTTTCCCAACTTACACGCGATTACGGCGAACACGAAAGCAAAGTCATACAGAATATCGTAGGAAACGTTATTGCCGGGCAGGTCGTAGGCGACACGGCCCGCATCCTCTCCGAACGCTTCGGAAAAATCGTGCAGCAGCGGCAGTCGCTCAATATCAGCCGTGAAGATAAATCCACGGGGATAAACACCCAGCTTGACAGCGTGATCCCCGCGTCGAAAATCAGCAATCTTTCGCAGGGCGTGTTCGTCGGAGCCGTGGCCGACAACTTCGGGGACAATATTCCGCAGAAAATGTTTCACGCCCAGATTGTCGTCGATGTCGAAAAGGTCAAAGCCGAAGAAAAACAGTATCGTCCGATTCCCGTGCTCTCCGACTTCACCGACGAAAACGGCAAGGACCGAATGGCCGAGGTTATCGAAGCCAACTACTACCGCATAAAGCAGGAAGCGGCCCAGATCGTAGAGGACGAACTGCGACGCATAGCCGACGACCCGAAGCTAAAACACCTGTTTAAAGGCAACGAAACCGTAGCCAATTAGGGCGAACGAGGGCGAACGAGGGCGTAAAGAGTATCTTTTTGATGATGGCGGATATACATTCGCAGAGCAAACAGTTTCACATAATAACTTAAAATTCAAATTATGGCAGAAGAACAACGACAGTCGCCCGGTGCTGCGCAGCAGCCCAACGACAATTCACTCAACGAGCCGAGTATCGGCATGATGTACGACAAGGACAAAGATCAGGTAAAGGTCTTTTCCCAGAATCCCGACGGGAGTATCGGTGCGGTGGACCCGACCCCGGAAAATGAAAGCCTGTTTTTTGTCATGGACAAGAACATTCCGCTGAACTTCTACAAGAATTTGCAGAAGTATCACAACAACCCCACCATCAACGTTTACGTTCTCCCGCGGCGTGCGCTCGGACGCATGAAAGATGCGCTGAAACGGTATTGGAAAAATACCACCCGCGACGACGTGAAGCTCTATTACAACTACAAGATACACCCGGACGGAAAATTCGAGTGCAAGATGAAAACCCGCGGCATCCCCGTTGCCGAAATGCCGTGGGACACGCTCAACCGCATGGGGTACAGCTACGGCGGGCTGGAAAAGATGAACTATCTCCCAAAGTTGCAGAATTACGAACAAACGGGGATGCACAAGCTCAAATACCATGACGATATAATCAACTATATCGGCGAGGGAAAAATCCGGCTCAAAAAGAGCGGCAACGGCTACAAAGTCGATGTGAAAAGCTATGCCCGGATTCTCGACGAGGGACTTTTCAATCAGAAATTCACCGATGCGGATATGAAGAACCTCGAAATGTACGGCAACCTCGGCCGCGTGCTGGAAACGTCCGAGGGTCCTCTGCTCGTGTCGCGGGACTTCGATACGCGGCAGTTGGATTACACGAACGCTGAAAATGCTTTTGTTCCCCGATACCTGCGCGGCACGGAACTCACACAGGAGGACATCAACAGCTTCCGTCGCGGTGAAGTGCGCGAAATAGCGATTGTAAACAGGGACGGCAGCGTGGACATCGTGCCTTACCAGTACAACGCGGTTTTCCGCAAACCTATGGAGGTATTGACCATTGAGCAGCGGAATGCGCTGGCAACCAAACTGCGCGAGCAGCGCGACATGGAGCGTATCATTTCCTCGATGCCCGAAACCGCCGACGGGCGGACCCAATACCCGCAGACACCCAAGCAATCGGCAGAACAGACCGCCGAGACCGCCGGACAGGTACAAGCACCCGCAGCCGTGCCGGAGCAGAACCAGCAGGGGCAGGCCGCCGAAACGGCCGGGCAGGGGCAGGCTCCCGCACCTGACCTTTTCGGAGCAGGCCAAACCGCGCAAAGCAAAACCCCGGTGCAGGGCCAGACATCCCCGCAAGGTCAGAAACAGCCGGGAGCCGGGCAGAAATCACCGCGTCCGGAAGTAGCGACGCCCGCTCCCAAAGCACAGCGGAAAACAGGTCAACACGTTTAGCGCTATGGAAAGATTCGATGAATCGGCTATCGACTGGGTAGCCGCCGCCAAGCGCGGCATAAGTCGCCGGATGCTCAAAGAATACGGTTTTCTGGAATTGCTGCTGGAGGGCGGCACGACACCCGTAATTCCCCTGACGCTAACCCTCGCGGACGTGACTATAAAACTGGACGGCACGCTTCGACTGACCGAGGACTGCGACAAAAACGTGCGTTTCGAAGTCCTCGGTTACGGCTGGGAAGAATAACCTCCTAAATCCTAAAATATGCGAAAGTGATGATTTTCGCCCGGAGAGCACCGAGGGTGCGGACCGGGACAGGACGGCGCGGCCCTGCCGCAGACAACAAACACAGTATCAAAACTTTAATTTACAGTAACTTACATTTAAATTACACCGACTTAACATGAAAAAGATTCTTTTCGCGGCCTTTGCCGCACTTTCGATGATCGCCTGCAACAAAGACGACGCAACGACTATCATTCCCGACATCGACCACACCCCCGACGGCGCAATCGTCGCCATGAGGTTCACCGACGAAACCCCGACCCGTGCGTTCTTTGCCGAAGCCGCGGCCGCCGAAGCGTGGGAGAAATCCCTTTCCTCGCTCTCCGTGTACGTGTTCAACGCCAAAGGCGACCTTATCACCCTGCGCAACTTCACCGCTTCGGAACTCACGGCCCGCACCGCGACGTTCGCCCTGCCGCACGCCACAGCCGGAACGACCTGCGACTTCTACGCCGTAGCCAACATGTCCCTGTCGGGCGTCACCACGAAATCCGCGCTGCTGGCAAAGATGGAAACATCCGCCGCAGACTATAACGGCACATTCGCAGAGGTGAGCACCCAAGCCAAGCGCAGCGGCGGCTTCGTAATGACGGCCGGAGTGAGCAAGGCCATCGCCGAGGGCGGCACGACATCCATAGCCCTGACACTCAAACGCACCGTCGCCAAAATCGCCGTGCAGACCTCCGTCGATGCGTCGTTCAATAGCAAGTATTCCGGAACGCTGACCGTAACGGGAACGAAGCTGCTGCGCGCCGCCAGCCACACGCCGATCATCGCTCCGGCCACACCGACGCCCGGAGCCATGACCTACACCCATACGCAGGCCCCGGCAACGGCATCCGGCAAGAATAACAACCTTTTCTACATCTTCGAAAACGGAACTTTGGCCGAAGCGAGCCGCGTAGCGTTGGAGATCACCGCGACTTATGACGCCGACGGCAACGCTTCGACAACTGCCGACCGCATGGAGGTCGTTTACACCATTCCCCTCACGGGCAAAGCCGGGGGTGAAATAGCCCGCAACGGCTACTACCGTGTGGCCGCCAACATCACGGGCCTCGTGGGACAGGATTGCCAAGTCAGCGTGTCGGTCGCCGAGTGGGAAAGCCCCGTTACGCAGTCGGTCGATCTGGGGGCATAAACAGTCAATCATTTTTATTAACCACCGCCCGCACCTTTCGGGGCGCGGGCGGTTTTAATCAATCGCAGATGAAGTATTTACTGTTCTTATTGGTCCCTCTTTCGGTGGTGTTCACAGGCTGTATTCACGATAAAACAACCGTGGATTCACCCATTCAGAACGTGTCCGTAGAGGTAGGCGTTACGGCCAAACCCGTAGATCGCATTACCCGCGTTACCGACGAAATGCAGATTAAAGACCTGAACGTGTATTTGTTCGGGAAATCCAATACTTTCAAACTCCATATTTACACGCAGTCGCCGCTCCTACTGTTCGAATGTCCCGTCGGAGAATACGACCTTTACATTGCTGCAAACCTCCATGCGGATATGGCAGACCTTTCCCCGGCAGAACTGGAAGCCTACACCGTCGCGGCACAAACCGCGTATGACGATTTGCCGATGTCGGCAAAGACAACCGTAACGATTGCTGCTTCGGCGCAGGGAAAGGTGGTTACGCTCCCGACTATTCAGGTACGGCGCTGCGTGGCGAAAATCGCCTACAATATCCGGGTCGATAACACCGTGTCGGATATTGAACTTCAATCCGTGCGGCTGATGAATATTCCCCGCACTTCGCCGCTGTTCACCTCCGTACGGGCCTCCGAAAACAAGGCCGATTATACGTCCGGTTTCTACTCGGAAATCCCGGCCTCCGGAAGCGCAGCATTTTCGGGCGTATGCTATGTTTTTGAGAATATGCAGGGCTGCGTTCCGGGAATTACCTCACAAGCCGACAAAAGCGCCCGAAACGCCCCGGAAAACGCATCCTATTTGCTGATTCGGGCGGTGCGGGGCGATAAGGTTCTATCGTATTCTATCTATTTGGGAGAAAACAATACGGATAACTTCGATGTAGAACGCAACACACACCAGACATTCAACATAACGATTCGCGGCGACAACGAAGTAGATACCCGCATCAGCAGCTATACGCTGACCGTGTATGACACGTATACCAACAACATGATTGGCGGCTATTGCACCTATGATATAATGGGTGAATTATTTGTCGAAGTGGACGGCAACCCCGCACCCCTGACGCTCCGCGGACGGATAACGGCTTCGCAGGGCGATACGGACCGTATTTTGGTGGACGATGTTTCGATCGGTGCGGGCCTCGATCTGGAACTTACGAACCAACCGGGATTGAACGAATATTTTCTTTATTACGACAAGCCTATCTATTCGTCTGCAAATTCGCAAATATCCTACACCGTGACAGTAGAGGACGACGGCGGCTATGCACAGTCTTTTGAATTTGAACGGCGCTTTGCCAACAAACTCGACGTGGTAGTTGACACGCCCGACAATGGCAAAGGTAAGGTGACTGTTTCCGACGCGCTGTATTCCATACAGGTTTCCGGATCGCGTGACCATATCGTAATGTGTCACGAAATGGGCTGTACGCTGGTCGCACTTCCCACCGCGGGCTATCGGTTCGAGGGGTGGTACTCCACGGATGGTTATAAGACCCGGCTTTCAATATCGACAACCTATTTCTATGTGCCGAAATCGACCGACGCTTCGATCTTTCCGAAATTCTCGCCTGCGACATCTCCGCTGGACAGCGACGGTACGGCGAATTGCTACATTGCTCCGAAACTTAATACGTCGTATTCTTTCGACGCAACGGTGCAGGGTAACGGTAAAAATACGAAGAATATCTGGGCACAACTGCTTCACGGCGTTTCCGCACGTATGCTTTGGGAATCGGATAGCAAAGTTGTTGAAAATGTAATGTATGCAGACAGCCGTATCTCTTTTTCGACGGGGAACGCGCGGGGGAACGCTGTAATCGGATTGTTCGACATTACGGATAATTGCATCTGGTCATGGCATATTTGGTCGGCCGATTACGACCCGGCAACCACAGCACAGACCTATGTTTCCGGAGCCGTTTTTATGGATCGAAACCTGGGAGCGATTTCTACCGACTGCACACAGCCCGCATCCCGCGGGCTGTATTACCAATGGGGCCGCAAAGACCCGTTCATCCATCCGGCAAGTTGCACCAGCTATGAACCTGAAAGAGTGGTCTATACCGACGGATTCGCATTTAATGTCAGCTATCCCCGAAACGCCGGGACTGAAAGCCCTTATGACAACATGACCGTGGAGTGGTCGATTGCCCACCCGACAACCTTTATGAGCGATGCCATGTACGAAGATTGGGAAGAATGGGCGTCTGTTGTGGATTGGCTTTACAATCATCATCCGAATCTTTGGGGGAACGTCACGACAAGCAACAACAATATCAGCAAGGTAAGCTACAAATCTATCTATGATCCGTGCCCCGTTGGTTGGAAAGTTCCCAGCCCCGAAGATTTTGTCGGAATCGAGCGGGTAAGTCAGTCGTCGCCCTATTATGTAACGATTCATTACAACGGAAACCGCACCACGAATATCCCGATTGGAGGGACTTTCGTTGAAACACGCTTTATGAATAACGGACAGCTCGGACGGCTTTATACCAATGCGCCCTACTATATGCACTGGGGAACATCTGGCTGTCGGTATGGCGATATTTCCTGCACCTCGATTATTTTCTCGACGGGTTCCGTACCCTCGTTTATCGACACAACAGATTATTACCGCTATGCCGCAAATCCTATCCGCTGTATTCGGGAGTAGGCTTCCAAAGAATTACAACCATGAAAAAAAGACACATCATCATCTTATCGCTCTGCCTACTGGCTTTGTGGGGCAAGCCCCATCGGGCCGCAGCGCAGTTTTTCAGCGCCAAAGTAAACGCATTGGCCGCACTCACCGCAACGGTGAACGTTGGCCTCGATGCGGCGGTAGCGGACAAGTGGACGCTCGATATTTCCGGCTACTGGAATCCCGTAAACTCCAATTCGTTCAGTTGTCGGCTGTATGCCGCGCAAATCGGCACGAAACGCTGGCTTTACGAAGCGTTCGTGGGTCATTTCATCGGCGGCCAGCTAACCTATGGAAATTACCTGTACGGCGGTTCCCGACGCTACTACAAAGGCGGCATGGCCGGGCTGGGATTCAGCTATGGTTATGCTTGGTTGCTCTCGAAGCGATGGAACGTCACAGCCGAAATCGGCATCGGGGTCTTTTACGTGAAAGACACCCGCCGCGACCGCATCCCGCCCGAATACGAATCCATCTTCATACACCACTACAAGCGGTGGGTTGTAGGCCCCTCGCGGGCAGAGATCAGTTTTAACTACTTATTCTAACAGCAGCATGAAAAAACTTATTTATACCGTCATTTGCATGATGCTTTTTTGCTGCGCCTGCTCGGATGCGGACATAGAGCTTAATCCGGCGAAGCAGGCCAAACAGCAGCTTGCAATGACATTCCGCTGCGGGGCCATGTCCCCGACACGCGCCGCGACGGACGACACCCGCATCGACGACATCAATCTGTACCTGTTCCCCGTGAACGGCGGTCAGGCCCGGCACGTCTATATTGCTCCGGTGCGCCCCGTCGTGCTGGAACTGCCAAAAGGCGGTTATATGCTTTACGCCATTGCCAACCTCGGACACGACGCGGGCGAGCGGACGCAGGATTTCGTTCGCTCGCTGCGCGTCGAACGGGAGCCTGCGGCCCTTGCGGATGCTCCCTTTCCCATGTCCGCGCAGCAGGCCGTCACCGTGAGCGGCGACATGCAGATCGCCGTATCGCTCATTCGCGCCGTGGCAAAGGTCAATTTCAGCTACACCGTGGCTGCTGATTTCGCAAAATCTTTTCATGTGAAGTCCGTGCAGTTTCGCAGCGCACCCCGTTCGGCGGCTCTCTTTGGCTCCAGCCGCGCCGAGAACAGCGAAACCGTTGCCGACATGCCGCCCGTCGAAACGTCGGCAACGGCCTATGCCGCGACCTGCTATTTATTGGAGAATAGGCAGGGAGAGGTTGCAGGCATCGGCTCCCAGCAGCAGAAAGACCAAACCCGCGCCCCGGAACATGCCACCTACATAGCCATAGCGGGCGAAGCCGACGGAACGCAGGTTGTGTACCGCATCTATCTCGGAGAAAACAACACGACGGATTTCAATGTCGGCCGCAACCGGGTTTACAACATCGACGCCCGCATCCTCGGCATGAACACCGTGGACTGGCGGGTATCGACGGCAGAACTCTCCGTCACGCCATTTGTCGGGAACCATGCGCCGGGGGAACCTGCGACATCCGAACTGCGGCTTACATCCACGAACGACCCCGAAAATGTCTATTACTTGTCCTATCATATCGACGCCGGGACGGGGATAGTCGCCATCGACGGCGTGGAACGGAACCCCGGCATGCCTTATCCGCTCTTATCGGGCAACGGAACCGTAACGGCCGACATCAGCTATAAGCAAGCAGAGCCAGGCGACGTGCGGCTCCGTCTGACGGTTACGGACAAATACGGATTCAGCATGGAGCGCGTGCTGACAACGCAATACAAGAAATCCCTGAATGTAACATTTACACAGGAGGGGTACGAACTGGCCGCAATGGATAGGGCTTACGTGACATTCGACGTGTCCCAGCCCGAATATACAGGCCAGTACAAAGCCCGGTTAAGCGGCGACGGAATAACATTCTTTCAGGGGCGTTACAGCGCGGATATTCCGAAAACGGAACAGACCTTATACGAGGGAAACGGAACTTATGAACTGCGCATAAAACCCGAAGCCGTAGGCGAAATCCCCTTTACCGTAACTATCACCGACGAGCAGGGGAACAGTACTTCTTTCGAATCTTCGGTCAAAGGAGTGAAAACCGTAGCGGATTTCACACTCGATTACAGGCTTATGACCGGGGCACTCGATATTGTTATGGAATCTTCCTATCCCGTCAGCGAAGATTTGAAGATTACCGTAACGGCCACCGTGAAGATCGTCTATTCGGGCGGATATACAAAAACGCAGGATTATACGTTCGACGTGTTTTTCGAAGCCGAGCGCTCGCGGGGAACAGGCTATGTGTATCTCGACCTGCAAGGCCGATATGACGTTTCTATTATTTCGTACACAATGGAATCCGACACCCCGGTTTCGTTGAATGGAATGGTCGAATACAAACTACAATAAAATGAACAGAAACAGTATAGCAGCCGGAATCTGCTGCATAGCCCTCTTATGCGGCTGTTCCATAACGGGCCGTCTGGAGCGTCGCCAGTACCGCGCCGACGTGTTGCACGTCAGCCGCGAACAACGCGAACGCGAGCAGCAGACCTACCAGCCGCCCGCCTTGAAGATCGAATGGGACAGCAACCGTTTCTACCTCGTGCCGACCGAAGTACAGGAGAACGGCGAACGTATAATGGCAATGCAGATTCAGCAGGTAACCATACGCGCCAAAGCCCGAACGCTTCCCGAACGGCTGGGAAAGGTCATAATCGACTTCGTGATCGACATGCCCCGGCAGTTGCAGGGCGCATGCCGGAGCGTCATCGTAACCCCCTATCTGCACAAGTACGGCGAAGCGCATGCTTTGCAGGACATCACCATTCGGGGCGGGCTGTTTTCACGGGTGCAGCAGCGCGACTACTGGCAGTTCGGCAAGTATGTCCGGGCTTTCGCACCCGACAGCAGCGCCGAAGCCCGCGCTTTCGCCCGCTTCGTGAAATATCCCTATCCGGAGGGCGTGCGGCTCGACAGCGTGGCGGCCCATCCCGGCCATATCTCGTACTACTATTCGCAGGAGGTCCCGACAGACGAAACGTCGAAAACGATGCTTGTAACCTTACAGGGCCGTGTCGTGGCCCTCGACGACAGCAGCTACACGCTGCCCCCGTCCGATACGCTGACCTATCACGTTTCGTCGATGCTCTCGTTCGTCGATACCACGACGCGCTACAAAATAAAGGTCATAAACAAGTACGCCACCGTGCAGGACCGCAACTACATTCAGTTTTTGGTGAACGACACCCGTGTACTCGACACCCTCGGCAGAAACACCGCACAGCTCGGTAAGATTCAGGCACGCATGGCCGGACTGATCGCCCAGCAGGAATTTTTCGTCGATAGCGTCGTCCTGACGGCCACGGCATCCCCGGAGGGAAGTTTTGCCCGCAACCGTAGTCTGGCGCAAGGCCGCGCCCATGCCCTCAAAGGCTACCTGCGGGAGCGCATCGGCCCCCAGGTCGATACGCTCGTCCGGGTGCGGTGGGTGGCCGAGGACTGGCCCGAACTGGCGGCCCGCATCCGTGGCGACGAAAGCCTGCCGCACCGCGCCGAAATACTGGAGTTGATCGCCGCCGAGAAAGACCCCGACCGACGGGAGCGGCTGATCCGCGACCGATACCCGGCGGATTATCGCTATCTTAAAGAAAGCGTCTATCCGTGGCTGCGGGCCGTGACATTGCGTTACGACCTGCGCAGGCAGGGAATGATAAAGGACACCATTCACACCCGCGAGGTCGATACGGCTTATATGCGGGGTGTGGACCTGCTGCAAAAGCGCAGGTATGCGAAAGCCCTTTACATCCTGCATGAATACCACGACCGGAACACCGTTGTTACGCTCCTTTCGCTCGGCCATGATGCACAGGCGTTTGAAATGCTCGACGGGCTGGAACAGACCGCGACCGTCGAATACCTCAAAGCCGTGGCCTGCTCCCGCCTGGGCCGCAAGGCAGAGGGCCGCGAACATTTCCTGACGGCCTGCGGCATGGACGAGCGGATGCAGTACCGCGGGAACCTCGACCCCGAAATAACCGAACTTTTAAAGGAATAAGCCATGAAGATAGGACTGATAGACGTAGACGGCCACCACTTCCCGAACCTTGCCCTGATGAAACTTTCGGCATGACACAAAGCGCACGGCGACAGCGTGGAGTTTGCCGACCCCATGTTCGGGCAATACGACCGGGTGTATATGTCCAAAGTATTTACATTCACACCCGATTATCCGTACGGATTCCCCTGCGAGGTAATAAAGGGCGGAACTGGGTATCGGGACTATGCGACCGTGCTGCCCCCGGAGGTCGAACACACCTGCCCTGATTACGGGCTGTATAACTATCCTGCGGCAATAGGTTTTCTGACCCGCGGATGCGTGAATCGCTGCCCGTGGTGCGTGGTTCCCCGAAAAGAGGGCGCATTGCGGGGAAACGCTGACATAGAAGAATTTCTGGACGGACGCCGCAATGCCGTACTGCTCGACAACAACGTACTTGCGTCCGGGTGGGGACTGGAGCAGATCGAGAAGATTATCCGGTTAGGGGTGCGCGTAGACTTCAATCAGGGACTTGATGCCCGGCAGATCGCCCGGAATCCCCCAATCGCCGAACTGCTCTCGCGGGTGAAATGGATGCGTTATATCCGCATGGCTTACGACAGCACCGCCGTCCGCGACGATGTGCGCAAGGCCATAGAACGGCTGAAAAAATGCGGTATGAAGCCCGCAAAGATGTTTTTCTATGTGCTGGTCCGGGAGGTGGACGACGCGCTGGCCCGCATCGAAGAACTGGACGCGCTGGGATGTCAGCCCTTTGCACAGCCGTACCGCGATTTTGAGAATAAGATACGCCCGACACCCGAACAGCGGCGACTGGCCCGCTGGTGCAACCATAAACCGACGTTTCACACCGTGAACTACAAAAACTACAAAGAATAACGCTATGAAAAGGAAATCATTCGTAAGCATTTTAATCGTGCTGCTGGCCCTGTTCAGCCTGACCCGCTGCAAGCTGGCAGAGGTCGAAACAATCGACGAAATACCGTGCCCCGGAGTGGGAATAGACACGGTGATAATCCCCGGCTGGGACGAGCAGCCTGATAACTAACACACAAAAACTTATGTCAAAAGAATTTAAATCATTCCTGAAAACCGTCGCCGGAAACGAGGGCGGCAAATGCAATTACCCGACACGCCTTGACCTGTACGGTTGCGGGTGTGCCCACGACTGCGCCTATTGCTATGCAAAGTCGCTGCTCGATTTTCGCCACCTATGAAACCCGCAAGACCCGACCGTGGCCGACATCCGTAAAGTCGCCCGCAGTTTGGACCGCATAACTCCCGGAACCATCCTGCGGCTGGGCGGCATGACCGACTGTTTCCAGCCTGCGGAACGCCGACATCACGCAACCCGCGAAGCCATCCGCCGGATGAACGCCCGCGGCATCGGCTACCTGATCGTTACCAAGTCAGCGCTGGTCGCAGAGGATGAATATTTGGCGCTGCTCGATCCGCAACTCGCGCACATTCAGATTTCCATAACGACGACCAGCGACGCTTTGGCCCAGACCTATGAACGGGCAAGCCCGCCGAGCGCCCGGATAGCGGCCATCGAAAAGCTCGCCGCGCAGGGCTTCGACGTATCGGTGCGGCTCTCCCCGTTCATTCCCCAATACATCGACTTCGCCATTCTCAACGCGATACGCTGCCGAAAGATACTCGTGGAGTTCTTGCGCGTGAACACCTGAATAGCCCGCTGGTTCGACATCGACTATTCAGAATACACGCTCAAACATTGCGGCTACCGCCACCTGCCGCTGGAGCGGAAGATCGAATACCTCAAACCGATAACGGGATTCGAAGAAATGACCGTCTGCGAGGACGTAACCGAACATTACCTGTACTGGCGGGAGTGTTTCAATCCCAATCCCGCCGACTGTTGCAACCTGCAACTCTAATAGTATGGAGAAAGTAACAGTCATAGATTCGGAGAAATACCAGCAATACGAGCAGCAGATACAGCAAGTGATTGCCGACATCGACTATCTCCGAAAGCACCAGCAAGCCGCACCCAAAGTCATTTACACAAATAAGGATATGCTTGAATTATTAGGGGTGAACGTAAAAACGCTGAAAAAGTACAGAGATAACGGTTTTTTGGGTTATTCGCAAGTCGGGGACAAGTTCTATTACACCCCCGCAGACATAGCGCTATTTCTGACGAAAACCCACAAAGAAGCGTTCGCATGGAAGTAAACAAAAGCCCCCGTTATTGGGGGCTTTTGTTTAGGATTCAGACCGACGGAGTAAAGGAACCGAACGCAAGCTGATTCCTCACGGCGTCATTTATGGTATCAGGCAGAAATTGAGCGTACACCTTTTCAGTCGTGATAATTGAACCATGCCCTAATAGCTGACTAATCATGTGCAACGAAATACCCCGGTTCAGCGCCATAACCGCAAATGTATGGCGGGCAACGTGCATAGTCAGGTTAAACGGCAAGCCGATTTTATAACCGAGGGCATTTAACGACACCTGAATTGTTCGGTTTTTCGATTTGCGCCGCATATCCAAATCCGCTTCATTCGTCAAATCGTAATTTTCGGGTAGCAAGTCAAAAACGAAACGCTTATTATACTGCTTTTTTTGCCAACGTTTCAAAATCGCTATGGCGGGTTCTGTCAAAGGAATGGTATGCGCGACGTTACCTTTAAACAGGTTTTTGCCAATCTCGCACGCTTTCCAATCAATATGCGACCATTCCAGCGTAATTATATCAGACACACGCAACCCGCAGGCATGGAATGAAAAAAGAAACATATCCATTATCTCACGGGTCCGATCTTGAAGAACCTTGTCGTACAGATTTATAAATGCGTTCAACTGCTCCGGCGTAAGATAATGAATATCGCCGCTTTCAACTTCCGACTTATATTTGCGTTGCTTTATATCAAAATAGGCGGTTGTGATTGTAGATGCAACTTTTATAGAAAGCAATTCATTATCTTTTGCGTACTCAACAGCCTTAAAAAGAGGTGTAAGCATCTTATTAATCCCCTCTTTCGTATTCCCCTTTTTCAAACGAAAAGCCTTATATCGTTCGATTAAATCGAGTGAAAGATTAGATATAAGAATAATACCTTCCCCCGTTTCTGCTGCAATAAAACGCTGGAATTGCTGTATAAACAAGCTGCCGTTATAATATGTACTATACGCTATCTTTTGAAGATCATAACGCCGCTTATGATATTCCTGCGCAAATTTAATAAAATCAACATCTTTCGGCTCGGATATTTGCGTTTCATATTTACCGTCCATCAGATCGGCTAATACCTGCGGGGTAATAAGTCCATCGTATTTCTGAATACGCTCGTCTATTTCATCCCGGCATTGCTTTAATTGATTGTTCAACCGCGCAGCATTAGGATTTTTAAGCCTAATCATGCACTTCTTATCATCCCAATCCGCAGGATTGATACGCACACCCGTAGACCGCGGGATAGCCACAGAATTTACATTGTAAGTAAGGTAAATTACTACCTCACCCTTTGCATTTGGTTTTCTCCGAATCCTGAACTCTCCGACAGGATATTCCGATTTAATTCTTCCCATAATAATAAAATTGAAAAAGATGAATCCAAAAATTGTCAATTTTTTGTCAATTTTATTTAACCGGAAATGTCCCTTAAATACTAACGGCACGATTCAGAATCGTGCCGTCGAGTAATTTAACTATGTCATTTTGAGCCATTTCAGCCCAAAATTCTTTTCAGTACTCCTCTTCGTTGAAGAAGAAATCGTCCTTGGAGGGGTAGTCGGGCCAGATGTCTTCGA
>ERZ773277.413-NODE-413-length-50473-cov-10.647189_pt1 | contig 50473 bp, 47 predicted proteins | sample MGYA00511957_ERZ773277 | MGnify/ENA primary metagenome ERZ773277 (study PRJEB29015, sample SAMEA2737800) | human gut metagenome | biome: human gut; feature: human-associated habitat; material: faeces | place: China | collected 2012 ... | reverse complement strand
TGTATTATCCCAAATCTTCAATTAAATTTGGAACGGTATGTTATTCATCGCTTACGAAATTATTATAGGTGTCTACCGACTTACCATGAAAAGCAATTCCGACAACTTCCGCCAGAGCAGTATTCAAGGTGTCATGAAGCGTATCAAGGCGAAGGGCGCAACTGTTATCATTTACGAACCAACTCTCGAAGATGGTGTCACCTTTTTCGGAAGTAAAGTTGTAAATAATCTGGATCAGTTCAAAAAAATGAGTCACAGCATTATTGCAAACCGCTATGACTCAAATTTGGATGATGTACATGATAAAGTGTATACCCGTGATTTATTTCAACGTGATTAATTTTTAATATTTCAGGAATCACTTTGATTCCTGAAACTTTTCTAAACAAAATACTCTTATCCTTCCATATTAATGTTTTTGAATATTTTATTCACATATCCATGTTCAAATGTATCAACATCTATTGTATGTTCCGAATAAGCCATATTGACATCCGAAATAATATCCACAATTCTACGATTTGTTTCTTCCGGAAGGCACTCATCCTTGCAACGGTTTCCTGCTTCCATGTGAAAAAACGGAATATGCAAACGTTTCGCTCCGATCACGGAAAGACATGAATTCGTATCTCCAAGAACAAGAACCGCATCCGGCTGTAACGCAGCCATCACCTTATAAGACTCCGAAATAATATTACCCATCGTCTAATCATCAGTTTTAATTTTCCGTTGTCTTTCCACTTTACATCACTATAATCACTCATTACTTATCCTCTGCCAATCTCTCATTGGCCTCTATCTATTTGTTTCATTTTTCCTGCCTTAACCGCTTCAACCGCTTCTTTAAATGATAAATAATTGCGTCACTATATCCTGCATACTTTCCATCCTTGTCAGCTCTTTCATATTTATCAAGTAAAAAAAGGCAACGTTCTTCTGTAATATCCTGCATTGCTCCCGATTCCCACATTGCTGCTTCTCTGGCTGCGTTCAAAGCTCCTGTATCTAAATTTAATTTATCAATTGTATATACAGCCCTCTGATTGCCATCGACAGCTTTAATTTTTCCACGACTGCTAAATTCAAAATAACTTTCACAATCTTTGTCTAATGGAGAAATAAAAAGTTCTTCATCAAATTCATTCTCCTTACTATGTCCGCAATTTTCTTCTCTATCATTATATCCTTGACAAGAAGCCAGCAAATTTTCATATTCCAAAGACAATTCACGATACTCATCCCTCTCCTTTGGACGTATGTGCTCAATATGCGAATTTTCCGTACTGATTGGTTTGCAACAGTAGCAACAAATATGCCCTTGTTCCTCTATCAAACTGCTTTTCAATATCCTTTTCTCGCTCTGATTCTCACTTTTGTTCAAATCGAAGTACGACGGAAATCTGTTATGCATATTTTTAAATTTTCGTTTCCACAGCACTAGATCCTGCGGTTCATCCTTTTTACGTATCCATCTCATGCTATCGTTCCCTATGAATTAGTGTTCTTGCCCTAACTACATCCAAATTCATTTCACTGGTAAGTTCCGCCAATTGATCAACTAATTTCTCAGCCCGATCAAACTCTTCATTATCAATATACTCATGAATCTGATCAATTATAGCCTCCGTTTTCTGATTTAATATATCCGTGTGCATGAAGTCTTTCATAATATGGTTGATATCCCAACCACTCATAATCCCCCTCTTCGTTACAACAATACCATCATCTTTCTGATAGATTTCAAATATCTGTGCCTCATCCGTAATTTCGCTAAGAACTTTCGGTGAATGTGTTGTAACGATAAACTGTACATTTGGAAATGTGCGAAATAGTAATGGCATTATACGCCCCTGCCACGAAGGGTGCAAATGCAAATCCACTTCATCAATCAATACTATTCCTTCTCCTTCCAACGGGTTCTCTCTGCTTGGGTTAGCAATCGCCAATTTACGTGCCAGATCCCCCGTCATAGCTAAAATACACTTTTCTCCTTCAGACAACTGAGCAATACTTAATTCTGTATTATGCTTTATCGCAACCATCTGCGCATCTTCGTCACTAATTTTGATTTTAATATCAGAAAAATCATTATCCAAAATCCTTAATATGGCATTTCGTACTGCTGATAATTGTGGATCAAAAAAAGTTTCCTCTTCAACTTTCCGACTGTTTTCCAGTTCTTGGCGGCCACGAAACCACTCAAAAAAGAGTTGAAAATTAATTGTTGGATCAAAAGTATCTCTCCATGCCTCTAATTTTCCGAATAATTTATCATCACGCTCCAACTTATTATTTATTCGATCCGCAACATAACGATTTACACCGTACAATGCATAAATTGGCATATTATTTCTATTAAGAACTAATTTTTTTTGTGCTCCTTTATCTGTATCATCGGTCTCTTCCTCTTCCACCGATTCATAAGTTCCTAAATAAGAACACACAATTTGCTTCGCAAGTTCTTCAGCCCCAGCTCTAGAATGTACTCTTTTTCCATTTTGTTCCGCTTTTCTAAAATAATGATAATTTTTTTCCTCTATATTTACATCCATAGATATTTTCGAAAATATCTCACCTATTTTAATGTCGGAATCTTCGATTTGTAAAACTCTCTCGCTACCAAGTGTTGATACTGTTATAGAACACATAATCCTAAAGAACAAAAGATTGCAAGCCTGCAAAATTGTAGACTTTCCCATACCATTAATTCCGTAAATCACCGCCGACTTCCCCTCAAACGGAAGAATTGCATGACTCACTCCGCGAAAATTGTTTAATTCCAAACTCTGTAGTTTCATCATCTCACCTCTTTTTCTTACCATATAACATACTAATTGATTTTATCATATCACTTTCCACCTTATTATCCAATGCCGAAATTACCACGCAACATGTTTTTTACTTTTAGATTACATTTCTTACAGTACGTTATAGATTGGATATGTCATAAACAACGTTCTGTCGTCCTCATTCATTTCATCTAATAGTTTTCGTGCTTTTCTTTTATTCTCTAATAAAATATTTGCTGCACACACAACCTTTACATCCCCAGATTGTTCTTCCATACCTTCCAACTCTATCAGTTCCTCCTCTGACAATGATCTTTTTCTTCTCAAAAGCTGAAGTTTGTTTATTCTCCAATATTCATTCTGAGGACTAACCAGCAAAAGCTTGTCCGAAATCAGTCTTGCCATGTTGTAATACTTTTCATTTTTCGTATGATCATATGCTGCAAGCAATTCCACTAACAAAAGAGAAAAATTGCCTTCTGTTTCATGATTATACGTGCCTTCTTCTAATCGGTCCAAAAGCCACTCTTCCGGTACATCATATAATTGTTTCCACACATCTCTTTGAAAATTCATAAAAATTGGAACCGGATATTCTTCCTCTGCTGCCTTCACAAATGCACTTAATTGTTGCGTATAAAATACATTTTCCGCCTGCACACGTTGTGTTTCGTCTTTTATTAAAATAAATGGCACCACTTTATCCTGCCACCACCACATACGATATGAAACTTGATTTTCCGATGTCAAATCTCCCTTATAAATCATAATAAGTTCATTTATCGCTTTCCAATCTTTCTCATCAAAATCCTCAATTGGTTTTTCCAGTGGCAATCCAAATCGATTAATTGCTAATTGAATCAACTTAAAATCTTTTATTGTCTTTTCCAAATTTCGATTCAATTTTGGTCTATCATACGCAAGAACTTTTTTCTTACCAATATATAGTCCTCTTCCCTGTTGAATTGCTTCCAAAAATTGAATATCCTTTATAACTGTTGCAAAATCGCTTTTAGGAGCAAAATGTATTTTATTTTCACTAATGCGCAACCCAAGGTTTTCACTCAGTCGCATATATAATGTCTTGTCAGCCTTTTTCGTCACTTCAAAACATTTATAATAAGGTACGTTATCTACACCAAAGCTTTCATTTCTCTTAACAGTAGTGGCAATCTCCATATTTTTCTGTGTATCATACGAAAAAGGCAACCATATATCAGCCGATGACAAATGCCCAAATAAACATACTTCACCTGTTTGTATATTTTCTAACACTTCGTTTCTGTCAGATGCATATGAGGTCATTTTAATCGAATCTATATTTTTTAAGTCACTAATCGAAATCGACTTTCTAACTAATTCTCCCGATCCCTGCTCCTTGCTGTCATGTCCAAATTGTAACAACATATTATATAAAAGAGTCTTATCGTTATTTTTCAATCTTATCAAAGTGATGCTTTTTGTCTGTTCCGGTCTTTTATGTTCATTGCCTTTTAACAAAGACTGAAGCTTAATCGGCGTTAGCGCATTATAAAATATCGATGCCTTTTCGCCGTCATTAGAAATAGCTATTACAAAATAACACACGCCACCATTATTAAAATAGTTCCTAAGATTTTTGTATTCAACAGGGTACGTTATACTTTTCCGATTCAAAAGCCTGCTATCACATTTTCCCTTAATCTGTGTTGGAATTCTGTATTGTATATGTTCCGCTTTCAAATCATTATTATTATAAAGATAGATATCCCCATCCCATGATGGGCCTTTATCATCTTCATTAAGTAATTCATCCATCCTGTCATGCAAACGGATAGCTCTCCTTAATTCTTCTACCGCACCTTTTTCTATCTTGACTGAATTCAAAAACTACTTCACTCCCATCATAAAATGCAAATTTTATTGTTTTGTCAGATACTATTTGTCCTCTGCCAATCTCTCCTGTATGTACGCAAGCTTCGCAATCGTCTCCTTCGTCTCCTCCAGATTCAACTGTCTTGTATTGTTACTATTAAACTCTGTCAATGTGTTTCTCTTCTCGTCGCCCTCTTTGAAATACTTATCATAATTCAAGCCACGGTTATCCGCTGGCACTCGATAGAAGTTACCAAGATCAATCGCCTTGGCACACTCTTCATTGGTAAGTAGCGTCTCATACATTTTCTCGCCATGCCGGATAATAGCACTTTCTGTCTCTTTATCTAATGTCGAAGTTACCATACAACATCTTTTTCGTATTCGCCTATTATCATCATATTTCTCTTATTGACTAATTTTCTAGCATTCCCTTCATCATAAAAAGAAGAATATTCTGGCATGTTTCCATCAGCTGTGTAACCGCAGTCTCCATAGTAATATATTTCTTTCCAGCCACCGATCCATCCGGATGATAGGAACGGTTCCGTAAGTCAATCCATGCTTGTGCATGTTTTCTATCAATGCATATAGTCTCTCCGCCAAGCACGATTTCATGAATTCCCATTGTATTCAAAATATTTGCTAATTTACTCGCTCTCCCAAGATTTGTCATCTTAAGAAGCGTATTCTTTACCGAATTTTCTACTCTGTCTTTACTTTCACCATTCAAATCACATGGAATTTCTAATGTCTCCATCATTTTTTCAACTTGTAAAGTATTTAATAACTGCTCTGAATCGGACAACTCCACATACTTTTTTTCTATAAATTCTATAATAGAAAACAAATGGAAAAATTTACTCTTTACACTTTCCTTCCCCAATGCGATAAAAAACTCCTCCATCACAAAATCTGTTTCCTCATCTAAATCCATAGTATAATATTGTAGAAATTCTTCCGTGCTTAATTGAACAGATAATGTAACAAATATACTACAACGATTATGGCAGGCTAATGTATTCTCTGCCATATGGATACGAATAATATGCTTTCCATTTTCATCATAGTATTCATCCACACCCGTATCTATAGTATCTTTCTTCTCCGGGACAATATATTCCCTTGCTTTCCATGAAACATTCCGATAATCCGGTGAAACTCTTGGTTGATATGCTTGTTTGTTGCAATTGTGTATACTTGTTTGCAAACTAAGGATCTGGCAAATATGATGGATATCTCTTTCCACAATCTGCATCGCAGCTTCTTCGCTTTCCGCTATAATGTTATCGATTTGCAACATAAACTCATTCTTAGGAAGCCGATCGTCCTCGCTTCTACGCGAACACGATAATCTAAATGCTAATACTTCCATCGCATTACCACTTTCTGCCTCCTTACCGGCTTTCTGAACATTATATTCTTGTTGCCATACTGCAGGTTCTGTCAAATCCATAACAAGCTCAGAATCTTGTTCATCATGGAGAACATTTGATACATTATACTTTAAAGGAATATTCACTGTAAATCGGATTAATGGTTTATTATTCTGTGTGCCCAATTTATTATCACTTCTCCTATCCAGAGGGACACTTTTTAACTTTCAAAGTCCCTATCCTGTTTATAGTGGCTCAGTTGTCAAGACAAAAATCTAAGATTTTTATAATGAACTGATATTGTGGATAAGTTACAAGGAACATGGGGAGGATAGTGGAACTCTCCCCTGAACCATTCTATGCTAAGCTACATATGGCAATAGCATTGCTGGATAGTAGCATTCAGCCGGTGTCTGATAGTCAAGTGCGGAATGACGCCGCTCAAAGTTGTAGTATGAATATACTGTCCGATGGCAGCTCTCGCTTCCTTAATATTATTATATTGTGTCAGATAGGCTTCCTCATACTTGAAGCTTCGAAACCAGCGCTCAATCATGATATTGTCCGCCCAGCGGCTTTTTCCATCCATGCTTTGACGGATGCCGTTTTCTTTTACGAAATCAATGTATTGCTGACTTGTAAACTGACATCCCTGGTCAGAATTCAGTATCTGTGGTTTGGCTACCTTAAATGCTTTTTTCAAAGCATTGATGACCATTCTGGTATCAAGCGTATCATCAACTTCCCAGCCGACAATACAGCGGCTGTGCCAGTCGATAACAGCTGTCAGATATAAAAAGCCGCGTTTGATCGGAATATATGTAATATCAATAGACCATGCCTGATTTGGCTTGTCTATGACGGCATTTCTAAGGAGATAAGGACATACCTTAGCCTGTTGCATTCGTTTGGAAAGATTCATCTTCGGATAGATTGGATAAATATCCATTTCATTCATGTAACGTCTGATCTTGCGTCGACCGACATGATAACCACGTGCTTTCAGCTGTGCGGACATCTGTCTTGCACCCCATGCCGGATTATCGGTATGAAGATGATCAATAATCTCTTTGCAGGCAAGTTCGGCTTCTGATACAGGCATCCCCTTGTAGTAAATGCTTGTACGGTTGATATCAAGCAGCTTTGCTCCGACAGAAACGGGTAATTCCTTAGTTGTCAAAAGGTTTTGGACTAAATTTACTCTCGTAGTCAGGTCCGCAAATTTCTTCAGATTTTTTTTTGAGCCAGTCAACCTGCATGGTTAACTGACCAACCTTTTTGGCATACTCCGATTTTTCCTTGCGCTCTTCGGCAAGCTTTTCTTTCAGGTTTTCCTCACGCTTGTCATCAAACACAACGGACGCATTATCGAGGAACTCTTTCTTCCAATTTCGGAGCAGATTTGGCTGAATATTATTTTCAACTGCCAGGGTATTGAGATCCTTCTCACCCTTTAACAGTTCGATCACAAGGTCTGATTTGAATTTTGCACTAAAATTTCTTCTTTGTCTGGACATGATTTTGAATCCTCTCTTTCATACTGATTGTAGTATATCAGATTCATTAAAATCTGTCCGAAAAAGTGTCTTAATTTATGAGACCATTATAGAACTGCTGAAAACCGTATGGCATTATGATATCCAGATTTGCTCTGCATGTGGACATTCAACAATGCAACAGCTTGGCAGGAGTCATGTTCCTTCCTCATAATTCCATGCAATCCATATCGATTTTCAAAAGGCCTCCCTTGGAAGGTCTGCGAAGCATACCTAAAATTCCGTAAGAAGGAAGGTTTTGCTTTACGAAACGTCGATTTCTTAAACAGGTCTCATAAATTTCAGTATCTGAAAGAGATACTATCCCCATATACGTATCAACGAAACTACCGCGAGTTGGTACAATCGTGAAGAATCATATTTAGAGCAACTGAAGGTTATCTATCAGCTGCTCTTTTTGTTTGCTCAAAATATGATACTTCACTAAAGAATTTTACCACAAAAGCATCCATTTTTCATCAAATACTACAATCAAACTAGTTTTCCTGATTCAGCGTATATAAAATGGCATCACCAATAAGGGAAGATCTGTCTACAGAATCTTCCATCGAATGCAGCCATTCAAACAGGGCATCCACCACTGGACGTGACTGTTTCTGACGTTCCTGATACCGTTCTTCCGCCGTCTTATCTTTGATCAGTTCCTCCACTTTATACAGGATTCCGATCCTCGTCATTGCCTGATATGCAACGGTTTCTTTCAGCTGCTCTTTTGTGAAATCCTTTTTTAATGCCGTAAGTGCGGCATCGAAGCGACGTCTGGCATGGGTAAAGCACCCTGTTACGATAATGGAATCGTTCAATCCATGATATGCCTGATATCCATCGCAGGTCAGATATCCATGAAATGTGTCTCCAAGGAAGTTTACCGGGTGATATCCGCCACGTGTTCTCTCATAATCAAAAAGAACCATCTGTGGGGCTTCACTATAACGGTCTGTCAGATATACCCACATCCAGTTTTGGGATGATCCTTTCTGATCCGGTTCATCAATCACCTGGATCCTGGTCTCATCACAATGGATGTATCTGCTCTTTAGGAATTCTTCCTTCATCTGCCCATAAAGCAGTCCCAGATACCGGTCTGCACAGCTTATGATCCAGTTTGCCATTGTTTTTGTCGAAAGGTTTAAGTCATACCTTGCGAATTCCCGTTCCTGCCTTGCCAGCGGCATGCCATTGACATACTTTGCATTCATGATTCCGGCAACCAGCGAAGCAGTAGCAATGCTTCCCTTGATCAGCGGCAGCTCTTTTTCCGGCCGGATCATAGAGCCACATTTGGGACAACTATATACATAGGTAACTTCTTCCACCACTTCAAAGGTGGATGGGATGAATTTCAGTCGTTTTACGACTTCTTTTGTGACGACTTTATACTTTGTTCCACAGTCCGGACAATAGCGGTCTTCACCGGTCAGTTTATATTCGATTGTTTCTGTCACTTCGAAATTAGACAGATCTTCTTCCTTTTTGCCGGTGCGTTTTTTCCGTTTGTGAGATGGAATCACGATTTCTTCTTCAGTCACAGCAGCATCCGTATCTGCATTGGCCTCAGCCTCATTAAACAGATCCATCTGTTCATATCCATCTGCGTATTTTTCACTGGAAGAACCGAAACGTCTTCTTTGTGCAAGCGCAAGACGGTCTGAAAGCATTGCGTTCATAAATTCCAGTTCTTTCTGCTTGTCTTTCAGAAGCTGTACCTCGGTCTCTTTTTTTCGAACCTGATTCTGCATGATTCTCATAACTTCCATCATGTTTTCACGGCTCATGTTATTCAGCTGTTCTTCTGTAAAAAACGGATCCATCCGGTAATCTCCAAACTCTTATATGATAATTCCAGTATAGCATAGAAAGTCCGGCTGTTCGAGAACAATCAACGTTTTACTGTGTAGGAATATATACCGATATGCACGAGTATTTCGTGCTTTTTGCGAATTGACAAATCCGTTCTTTATACAACAATCTTTGGATGTCTTTCTTCAAAAGCTCCCTTCGGAGTAAGTGAAAGACCATCACAAAGCCAATGCATTTCTTTCAGGGTTACTGTAGGTTGACCACATTGGTGCCTGACCCCAATGTGGTCTGTGCCAAGTAATGCGGCAATGATGATTCTAATCCATCGGCCGCCATTCCTTGATCACAATATGAAAGCACATGATCCATACTTACCCATTGTATATCAAGAACGGCTTGTTGTTCTTCTCTCTTACAAAACTCAGTTAGAAGCAACTTTTCATCATTTTTATTCATTTTGTATGAATATATTGTACGTAATTCCCGATTGCTTTCTTCCGGCTTTTTAATATTTACTTCTGCCTCCCGAAAATACGTAAACATAAATTCAATATTATCTTCATCCGCAATGAACCCTAATTCTTCAAACATTTCTCTGGCTAAAGCTTTTTTCTCAGAATTGTCACCACTAGATACATGTCCACCAACAGGTACATCAAGCCTACCATCACCTCGAACCTGCAACAAAAGTTTACCTTCCTGATTTATAATAAAAAGATATACCACTTTATGGATTAATCCTAAACGATGACATAATAATCTTGGGGCAATTCCAATTTGATTGCCCGCTTCATCAAATACTGGAATCTTTTCTCGATCTGAACCTGATATAGTTTTTCCCTTTTTGTAGGTTAAGTCAAGTATTTCATATGTTGTCAATTCATGATTGCTCATTTGCTACCTCCTACTTGCTTCCAGAATGTAATTTCTGTTGATAGTTTCTGTATATTACAAAAACCAATTACACGTTTAATATATAAGTTTCTTTTATCAGATGATATTCCTTCTATATTAATAAGAGCACTTGTGTTAGATTTAATTTCATCATATCGCCCCGTTTCATATGCTGCATCCAATCCCTCTGAATAAAATGTCACAGCATTGGCTATATCACCTTGTTTGTTATATACTTCACCGAGGAAGGCATACACTTTAACTGCACGCTCATTATCTTTAATGGCTCTAAATTTTTCCGCTGCCTTTTTAGCGTCATCTAAGCTTTGAGAAACTTCTGTATTATCAGAAGATTTATAGTGCAATTTTGCTGACGAGAATAAAAGAGCCGCCTCCATTTCCGCTTTGTCCCTTGCATCAGTAATTTGCTCCGCATCAACTTTAGCAAAATTCAATTCACTTTTCGCAGCATCATACTTTCCACTTCTTCTATAAATTGATGCCAAATGTCTATGTGCCTTAGATGACAAATAGAAATCCTTTTTTTCCTTTGCGATTCTTAATCCATCCTTAATATGTGTTCTAGCCAACTTAGGATTACCATACATATACAATGTCCATCCAGTATCATCAATTAGATATGATGCCCTAAGAATATCATCTGAGATCATGGAAGCTGCTTCTACCACCATATTTCCTATTTCAATACGCAATTCATATTGCCCAGATAACCATAAATACCTACTAATTATAGGTGCAATTCTACAAACCTCATTCCATCGTCCATCTTTATAAGCCTCTTTAATCTGTTCAATAATATTAACTTCCAGAGGAGTTTTAGTAACCTTCGCCCTTGGATTCTCTTTAATTGCGTCAATATCAAAATACTTGACAATTAGTTCACGTAATGCAATGCACGCACTTTTAGCTGCAAGGAACTGAAAGTCATCACATTTACTACTATTTCCGAAATCAGAGATTCCTCGAATAATAAGCCAAGGAAAATCTCCTCGTTCAACTGAGCACGCCCTTACAAAACCTGCCCCTTCCATGTCTGCGCCTCTACACTTGTCATCTAAATCCTCTCTGATACCATCAAAATATCCTGAATCACGAATAAGTGTATTGTCAGAAAGTATCGAACCATCATGTATGCTAATATTACCATCAAACTCTTCTTCTGTCATATTTAAATTACGGGCAGATTTAATTGCCGAATTTATTTCAAATGCAATTTCCTTACTGCACAATGTAGCAAAATCATGAGATGGTAATGGATTTATCTTCATTAGGCCATTAATGTAATCAGATCGTGAATATCCTTCCGTTCTGGGATTAAAAACCCCATTTTTATAAGCCTTAATAGTTCGATCGTGTATTTTATTAGGAATAACAACATCACCAATTTTGACGGTGCCTTTGATTCCAGCAGAAATACCTACCAAGCACATGATTTTGGGATACCAATCGTTCAAAAAACGTGTGGTAGATATAGCGCATTCAGTATTTCCTGCATCCTTATTCAAGAAAGATATAACCACTGATAATTTTCGATTTACTTTTTGGCTAAATATCTCTGTTTTTAAATAGTTCGCATCTCCATATTCTCGATGCTCGAAATTCCCATTCACATTAAGTACCGACAAAAGAGCCTTGATTTCTGTAGGTATTATAGTTATTATTCCAACATCTATCGCTTTATTATCCATATGTGCCTCCCAAGTTAATTATACTCTCAATACTTTTTTCTTTAAAAGCACTATCCGAATATTTAACTACCGCTACTTGATCTATGATAAAACTTCGTTGTTTGTATACACGCTTTAATAAATCCGAAATACATTCATAGTCTCTACTTATTTCATCTATATTTCCAATTTTACTATATGCTAAAGTTATCCACGGCTTATATATTATCGAATAGTTCAATCCTGATTTATCATACAATTCATGTATATTTATACCTTCCCAAAATTTCATGGAGATATCAGATAAATGTAGCCGAATTACGCCATCCTGATCCAAACTTAAAGTATCCGTTTGTAGTAAAAACGGTTGTTTTTGAAAAAATAACTTATGTAGATATTCTACATACCCATTGGGCATATCAATGGGATTACCTAAGGAATGACATCTTAACAATGTTATATGCCAATCAATTTCTTTACTCCAAGTAAACCTATTGTAAATCAAGCTTTCTTCACGGCTTAATATTGAAATATATTTTTCCATATCATCTGATGGTTTCACAATATTAACTATGGATATCCCATATCTGGCCTCCATTTTCTTTTTTGACTTTTTGATTGTATTCTCTTTATCTATCATTTATCATTCCCTCTATAAAATTATGTAGGGATCCCTCCGAAAAGAAACTACTATCATACAAATTTCTTAATCTAAGCACTTTACCACTATAGGATTTTAATGACTCATCAATTGAACTATAAGTCTTCACTATAGATTCAAATGTAGGTACAGTAACAATATCACGTGAGTTCACAGCCGCTTTTTTATAATCACACTCAATCAAAACAATATAAACATTTTTAATGATTTTAGTAATAATATTAGTGCCACTATATCTAAACATAAATAATGGTATCTGTCCCGCATTAATTATATTTAGTAAATCCTCATTTCTATATCCATAAAAAGGGAATTCCTGATATCTAGCCAAGAAAAAAGCATCCGCTTTCATCATTTCGCAAAATTCATATTCAGAAATATATCCAAAATGTGTTTCACAATCAGTGTTTCTTTTTGTTCTGGTTGTATAATTTCTGATTATTTTAAGCTTCGGATATTGCAATTCTAGATAACTTGCCAACGTGGACTTCCCCGAACCAGTAGCACCTACAATAGCCAAAATGGGAATGTTATTAGTATTAATATAATTGACAATTTCTTCTGAATATCTCCACTTAATTCTTTCCACCAAATTACCTCCTACTCTTTTGCAAAATAGAAAAAGCTCCGCCACCCAAAGACCGCACTACATCCACGGAACTAAGTTTCCAAGCACCAAAATATCCTCTTGCACATGTTTCGATGCAAATTCGAACAAAACCTCGAACACTTAGCTTAATGGCATTGCTTTCTATGTAATTTCTAAATCAACACCTAACATTTGGACCTGCCCCTAGTACTTGAAATAATTATTTTTAGCAGCTCCTTACTCTGATTAAACAAATTTGTTTTGTAAAATAAAACAAAATAAATTATATTAAAAATAAGAGCCGAAATTACAAATGATATTATGCATGCAAAAATTCCACTCATTAATAATCTTGACGTAATCACATATGATATAGAACATCCAACCAATGTTACTACAGAATACTTTAAATTATCAATAAAATATTCTTTAGCAGAAATTATTTTGAAATAATATTTAAAAACAATTTGTCCTCCCCACATATAATTAATGGTAATTAACGCAATGAGTGTTCCAAATACTGTACCGAATACTCCAAGCCAACGAGTTAACAAAAAATTTAAAATAAGATTTAAAGCAGCTTCAAAGACAGCTCTGTACCTAGCTTCCCACCATAATCCAGCCGCATCATGATACACAGCCCGTATGCTTCCAATATTAAGAAAATAAAAATAAACACACATTAAAATTACCATTGGAAAAGCAAATAATGCATCTTTACCCATCCAAATTTTCATAAATGGTTGTATTATAGTTAATAAACAACATGTACAAAAACCAACAATCCAGTTAAATACAAAATTCATTAGTCTGAAATCCTTATAATTTTTCTGCACAGATTCTGTAACCAAACTGTTTCCTACACTTGCTGTCATTGAAACTGTCAAAACATTTAAAATTCCTATCACAGCCGACATTATGTAATAATAGTTTCCATATATAGCTACTGTTGACAATCCAATAAAAGCCGATATAAATATACTATCAAATGCATTTCGCGTTGTTGTACAAATACGTGTCACAAAAAGTCCTTTAATTCTTGTCGTTATATCCTTTTTTATATTGTCTGGCAATTTTCCAGCACATAATAAATTAGGATAGTATTTTTTTGTCGCACAGGAAATAAAAATATTGTTTATAACTGTAAAAATTGGCATTAAACCAAGAAAGAAATAATAGTTTTTTAATACTACAACAACAAATATCTGAGCTATTCCTTGAAATAATATTATAACAGAATTGATATTACTAATAATTCCGACTTTTTGTCCCGCATTTAAAAGAGTACTCTTATATGCAAAGAAAAAATAGCCTATTCCCGTATTACATAAATAAATAGCATATAATATAACAATATTTAATCCATCTGGTACAGCACCATTTATAAAATGAGGCAACAAAGGAATAAGCGCAATGCCCAAAAGAATGACTATAATTCCAATAATATAATATAATTTACGCATATATTGCAATAATGCACAAATTAAATCTGTGTCATTTTCTGCCATCGGTTTATACATACAATAGACAATTGCCGAACTTATACCCAATTCCGCTAAATTTAGCACTTGTAATACTGATGAAAACAGGCTGTTTAATCCTGCATATTCCAATCCTAATGCATATATAATAACCGTTCTAGTTAAAAACGGAATCAGAATATTAATCAATTTATTAACAAATCCAAAAACAGTATTTTTTAAGGTATTAGATATTCTATTTTTATTCATATTATTCAATCCCCGACATTATTAATATTGTTATCTATGCCTATTTCGTACATCATAATGTTTTCAAATATCCATAAAAAGTCATTTTTCCGTCAATATATTCACTATATTCTCTTTTTTGAGTTAATTTAAAAATACCTGTGTCTTTACTGTAACCTTTCCATAGCTGCTCATTATATGGTTTGTCCATTACTCTATAAAGTTCGTAAAGATGTTCATTTGATATTTGAACATCATCAATTTCTTTTCGAATTGCATCAATGCTATCATAACCTATACAAATAAGCATATTTTGTAAAAAATAATCAATTATACTATTATGGTCATAATAATATTTACACATTGCTCCAAATACATACTTGAAAACTATATCTCCTGGTTTTCCAGCATATAAAATAAAACTTCCCCACCTACATTCTGATATTAATTGTCCCCATACCTCTGAATCATCTATACCATTCAATTTTATAGACCAAAAAGGCAAACTAGCATCAATTTTAAAAATATAATCATGCGTAACCCATATAGATGCATCAATCCACAATCCTCCATTTTCCAACAATAAATTTTGTCTCAAAATATCAGAAAACTGTGTTAATGGTATCAGTCCCTGTTCCATTTTATTAATAATATAATCTGGTATATGTGTATACCGAGCATAGTTATCCTTTGTAATTAAATGTATTTTATATTCACTTGGCGTATTCTTCATTAAATTATTATAGCACATTTTACAAAAATCCGGCATATTTTCTTTTCCCTGCCACCAACAAACCCAAATATTTTTATTTTTTTCCTCAATTATACTAGTAGTATATTTTTGTGCTTTATCATTAAAATCATTTGTATAATCTTCTAAATACGCAGATAAATAATCATATACCATTTTTATAAACTTATCATATTGTTTTGTTTTCTTTAAAAAACAATATTTGACAGCAAATAAAATTCCAAAATCCTTAAACAGTAAACAAACTTTTCTTAATGTTTTCATGTATTTCACCTCATAAATATAGATCTCAAATAATTTATAGAATTCTGTCTTTCTTTTTCCACAACAGTATTTATTATTTCATATTGTATTTCATCCAACTCATTTGCCTTTGAAGAATCTCTACATAGTAAATTAGTTTTCTCAAGTAACTCAATAATTCTTGTATTAGTCTGCGCCGGTGGTGGAAGTAGTTCTACGAAAAATTGTTTATTAAAATTTATTGAAAATGCTAGTCCATGAAAAGAATTAGTAAATATATAACTAGCTCCAGCAAACAGTCTTAACCACTCTATCGGACCTGCATTTCTTATTATTTGTCCACCAATCCGTACCTTATTAGTGCTAGTTATACATATCAATTTAAGACCATGCTTAACTGCAAATGCTTTTGCCTGTTCAAATAAATATTTTCCTGTTAAAACTTCATAAATCAAAACATAATTTTCCGCAAAATCCAAATCAAATATTTTTGTCCATTCATTTTTATCAAGCAACAAAGTTGGATCCAAAACTACTGGTACCTCTTTACCCAAAGTTTTATTAATAATATCCATACCTGTCTTTTCTCTCACACTAATTTTAAAATAATCACTTAACCATCTTTTAATAATGTCAGCTTTATATGATGACGTTCCAAAACTAGCAGCATAAGACACCTTTTTTGATATTTTTACAAAATCTAAAAAATAGGATAAATCATTTCCTGAACAATCCAAATTCCATACTTGGTCACTTCCTGTAATAAAATAGTCATATTGTCCATCTAGTTCTTTTAGTTTTTCTTTTTTAATAGGTTCCATTGCTCCAGTAAGATATTTCTTTTGAAAATCATAATATCTTTCTGTCTTTTGAGCAGAACATCGACCATTTAAAATTCTCTTTAATAAAGCTTTTATTCCCGTTCCAGAAGTATCTCTATGAAAATAATCGTTGTAATAATTCAAAATTTCCACATCCGAATATTCTTCACATATTCTTTTTAAAGCAAATGCTTGCAATGCCGCGCCATAATTTTCAGCATCTTGAAATGTCAAAATTGCAGTTTTCATCTATCCACTCACTTCCTATAATTTCAAGCCCTAAATCATTGATTTTTGGACTTTTTTACCTTTGGTTTCCAACTCACGCCAGGTAGATGCTTTTAACTCTGCCTTAATAGCCTCAGTTTTTGCAATAATCTCCTGCTGTTCAAAAATATTTACTGATAAAACTTGATTTTTCTTCTTTGAGCCTTTAATATTCATTGTAGATAGCTCTTGTATTCGTTAGATTTTACCAACTTGCTGGTCAGTAATAATCTAATTTTACTTGAGGTATTTTTCGTCAATCTCTTGACCTATTTAAATTGTACAGGAAACTTTCTTTCGCATTATAATAAAGATACCTGATTAAAAGAGGCAAACAAATACCTGCAGCCGTATATGCACACCACCATAATCCTTCTATGCGTACCACTGGAAAAGCAGATATATTACTCAATGGCAAATCAAACCATACACATTGTATCATTGCCACGACTTTGAAAGCCGCCAAATGCACACATAAGATAATCAGAGAGCTCCGTCCAAGGTATGAAAACAAATATCGCAATCTACTTTTCTTCTCAATAACAATAGAAATACACCTTAAAAACATCCATCCAAATAACATTCCTAATAAATAATAAATAGGATTCACAATCGTATTCGTTATCAGACGAATCTCGACATCGGAGATATTATACAATAGGAGTAACCCCCCCACCCCGACAAAAGCAGCAATACCAGAAAGCATTCCGAAGTTCTTTTCTATCTTCGATTTCTGTATTATTTTCTCCTCTGAAAATTTTTTTATAACATTGCCCATGTGAAAAGCAGTATATGACGAGCAAATTGTTCCCACTTGTAGCCAATTAAAATCTAACAAATAAAAAATATATCCAAATGCCATTGCTACTATCGCAGAAAAATTAATAATTGCATATCTTATTCTGCTGTCCGATACGAAATTAATTGTAATTCTATTCACAACAGCATAAATAATGCTTACAGCAAATAAGACTGCCAGAAACCAAGTCGGGTCCGACAAAGAGCACCTGCCACAGAAAAAGAAAATCTTTATTACTTCATACACGATGCCCAGCACAGTACGCTGGCACATTTCTTTTTCAAATACCATTGGCATAAAAAGAAAGCACGTTAAATAAGCTATGTTACATATCACATAAGGAATATAAAGAGTTCTGACTTTGTTTATGATATACGGCACCAGTTTTATCTCATTACGATTCTGATATAAATATCCCGAAATCATGAAGAAACAGGCCATATGAAACAAGTAAAAAAAACGATGACCTGGTCCTTGTGCATGACAGCTAACCATGAGTAATATCAATATTCCCTTCATTATATCAATTGTAACATCACGAGTCTTTCTCATAATATACCTCTTATAATTTCAAGCCCTAAATCATTGATTTTTGGACTTTTTCTTTAAACAATTACCTCATAACAAGTGCTAAAGTGCATGAACATTCATCGTATCAAGTACTGAATAACTGAAAACAGGTACACCAAATAAAGCATCCATTGCTTTATAAAGGCTATAATTCCTCTGTTCTGCTATGATGATGAACCTTCCGTGTCTAATGGCATTGTGTGCCAACTTCCTTCGTCCCATCTGCTCATACACTGAGTGCCGGCTAAGCTTTCAAACAGGGTCATGCCCTACGGAGAGAGCATCTGGTTTACGGGTTTCTTTTCCAGACCCCTGCCCGAATCCAGATAAACTCTGAATCCCGGCAAGGGTCTGGAATTGTAATGCTATCTTAGGTAGTACTTATGCTGCCTGTGGTATTGACTGATCTGGTCTTACAATGTCTACAAACAACTTGATTTTTCTTCTTTGAGCCTTTAATATTCATTGTAGATACCTCTTGTATTCGTTAGATTTTACCAACTTGCTGGTCAGTAATAATCTAATTTTACTTGAGGTATTTTTTTCGTCAATCTCTTGACCTATTTAATATACGGGAAACTTTCATATGTATTTTTTTAAAAACCTTAGGAAACTTTATCCTAAATATCAATAATATCTTATCCTTAAAAGGTATTTCTTTGACCCAAAATACATTTTTCCATGTTGATAACTTCTTATTTAACTCAATTAACAACTTTCTCTGTTCAGGAAAATAGTCTTGAACAAGATGATATGCTCCAGATACAGAACTATAATATCTATATAACAGACAATTATATAACCCAGGCTGGTTAATAGTCTTGAAAAAATTTAGTTGTCCTTCAATTGCTTCAACATTGTCTATAGATTTTAATGTTGGTGCAGATCTCATCTGACTATTTGGTGACATATAGTAATAATATAGAATATCATTTATTTCACAGATAACTTTAGCTTTATATATAACCTCACAAATTACAAATTCATCATCAATTCCCCTTTTCTCTGGAAATTCAATTCCATCAAATAATATCTTTTTATATAACTTATTCCATAAAACGGCTGTTTTTAAATATGATGATTTATTACAAAAAGCTTGTAAAAACTCAATGTTATTATACATTTTTATTTCATATCTATTTTCTTTCTTAATTTCTTTTAAACTAGTTGTTTTCATAAAATCACATTGAACGATATCTGCTTTCGTATTTATAATGCAATTATACATTTGCATTAAGAAATTCTTATCTACATAATCGTCAGCGTCTATAAAAGATATATAATCTCCATTTACACATTTTAATCCATAGTTTCTTGCACTAGCTGATCCACCATTTTTTTTATAAAAATAACGAATCCTTTCATCCGATACAGACCATTCTTTACAAATTTCAGCAGTATGATCTGTTGAACCATCATCTATAATTATAACTTCATAATTTAAATAGGATTGGTTTTGTATGGATTTTAAACATCTCTCTATATATTTTTCTGCATTATACGCAGGAATAATTATACTTATCATGTCAATTTCTCCTTACCATTAAAATTCATAACTATAGCTACAGAGAATAGCATTATGGGTAAATAATCAATAAATGTATTGCCAACAAATCCATAAAGTAGCAAATATATGACCATCATAAATCCTAATTCAATGGTACATCTACTAGCAACTGTACAAGTTGTCATATCATTTTTTACAATTTTGTATGCCCAACAACAGATACAAACAATTGCAATAATAAATATGATGAAACCTATAAATCCAGTTTCAGCAAGAATTTGAATATATGTGTTATGCACATCTAATCCAACTAAACTTTGTATCTTTTTTAGTCCAACCCCAAGAACCGGATGCTGATACCATTTATCGATTGCATATTTCCACAGTTCAAATCTCCCATTAGACACATCTCCTCTTTTGGCTAATTCATTAGCTTTTATTATTAATGTTTGGATTGCCGTACTATTATTTACAAACCACACACCAAATACAATAACAACCAGTAAAATAAATATTCCCTTCAACATACCGGTATTAGTTATCGCTCTATTTTTTATTATATAAAAATAATATATACCTATGACTAATAAAGTAATAACAATAGCTGATCTTTTTCCAGTAGTAGCAATCATCAAGAATGAAAGGAAAAATAATAGTATATATAACTTTCTTTTTTTTTCAATAATCTCAATAGCACATATCATCATCAGTAAAACAAGAAATATTGCATTAGTACCTGGCTGTGTCGTTATACCTGCATTCATATTAGATATAACCCTCCAAGAATAATTTACATATGCATTTTCTCCCAACAAAACAGAAAACATACCATCATATAAAGAATGCGGAAGAAAATACACAACCATGCTACATAAAAAGTGAAAGCCCGAGAACAATTTAACAATATTGTATTCAAAAATTCCAATTCCTTCTATACTCAAATTTAACATCATTACTGTATTAATTATCAAAAATGACAAAACAAATTTACTATCTCCCCCAATTATCGTGTTAAAAAAAACGATTAATAAATAAACTCCCCATATGCTTAAAGCTTTGTATAATCGTATGTTAACTCGATTCAATATCATATAAAACAAGTATAATATCAAACATATAATTTGAATCAAAGTAATGTAATGCACTATGTCTGAAAAGAAAATAGATATATTCTGCAACACTAGTGCTATTATACACAAGCCAGATATTTGATTGTTTTTTTTTATTCTCATAATCCCCCTAAACCACCTTAAATTTTTTTAGAAATCACGTCCTTATCCCTTTTAAGGAATAAACATAAATACTATACACTCGCTCTTGTAATATTTTTACCCAGCACTTTTCCAATATTTAATACAAAAGCCACAAAATCTATTCTTTCTGGCTTTTTAGTTTGCACACCAAACAACATAACTTTCTGAATCATCCCTTCAGGTCGCAATTCTTTAATTGCATTTTGAATATCTTCTTTATTTAATAATTGTTCTATTCTGATAAATCGTTCTTTCTTTGTAAGATGTTTTCTCATATTCATACACTCTGCGTACATTAACTTAAGATATAAATAACTTGTAAACTGTGTGTTTTCTATATTACTGTTTTTAAAAAACACCTCAATTCTTTTAATATTTTCTACACGAACATCATATTCATTTCTTCTATATTTTTTAGTTAATATTGAATTACATGTATAATATATATAGGAACTAACATCTAATAATCCCATTCTACTTACATATTTCATATATGATAAGTTAAACTGTAAATCTTCTCCAATATCATTATATGTCGGCATATAAACGTCATTTTTTTTCTGTATATCCATTTTATACAATTTGGCAACAGGCGAATTTAATCTACCATTTTTTATTAATGGTATTACTTTATTTTTTACATTTCTATTTCCTTCAATAAGGGTACATTCTTCTGATGTTTTCTTTTTCCTTTTTCCATATACACTTATATTACTTATTACTAATTCTAAATCATATTTAATGGCAGCATTCGCCATTTTTTCTATATAAACAGCTTCAACTGTATCATCAGCATCAACAAATGTAAAATACTCTCCTCGGGCCACTTTCATGCCACTATTTCTCGCTGCACCTGGTCCTCCATTATCCTGTCGCACACAAATAATTCTATTATCCGTATATGAATATTTCCGCACAATTTCATAAGTGCCATCCACAGAACCATCGTCAACTATAATAATCTCTATATTCGTATAAGTTTGCATCAACAACGACTGAATACAACTTGATATTGTTTTTTCACAATTATATGCCGGAATAATAATACTAATTAACATCTTTCGTCTCCCTATAAATCAGTTCCATATATCTCTCCACAATTTCCAGCGAAAAGTGTTTAATTTTTTCCTGATTATAAAACATCATTAACGGTGATAATTTCATAACACTTTCCAAGCAATTACTCCATTCTATTATCGTTTTCGGTTCTGCCAAATAACCGCCTTTATTATTATCTATTAAATCTACATTTCCTCTAATTTTGCTGGCTACACAGGGCAGTCCACTCGCCATTGCTTCCATCAACGCCACTGGAAGTCCCTCCTGCAAAGATGGAAACATAAATACATCTGCTGCGCGGCATAGCACTGGAACATCACTTCTAAATCCCAAAAGTGATACATGTTCTTCCATCTTCTGCTCATTTATTACATCTTGTAAATGTTTTTTCAATTTTCCCTGTCCTACAATCACGTATTTCAAATGTTCACAATCTATATTCGACAATGCCTTGATTACTGTTTCGTGATTTTTACGGACACTTAATTCACCCACAGATAAAAGCAAAATATCATCTTTTTTACAGCCAATACTCTCTCTTAATTCCATAAGAGATAAACTATCAAGTAGGTGCGTTACCCCCCCTACATTCTGAGCTTGTTCAATACTTCCATAAACAGTATTGATTGCACCTTTTACTGTATTCAAATCAAAATGCTTTATTTTATTTTTGTTATATAATCCCATAGTAGAGTTTGTTTCTTTTTTATTATTCAAAATAATTTTTAAAGCATTGACTATTTCTTCATTTTGGTCCGGCGCAAATAAAACACCTCCGTTTTCATCAATTAAATCTGTGTTACCTCTTATACTACTGCATAACACCGGAAGTCCACAGCACATTGCTTCCATCAAAGCAACCGACAATCCCTCACGAAATGAAGGAAATACAAATACATCTGCAGCTTCATATATTTCTGAAACATCAGTGCGAAATCCTAAAAATCCTACAATATCTTTCAAACCAAGTTCTTCTGCCAATTTTTCCAAAGTATCTTTCTTTTCACCCTGTCCGCAAATCAGATATTTCACAGAATCCAATGATTTCTCGCCATTTAGCTGCGCTAAAGCCTTTATAAACGCCTCATGGTTTTTGTTTTCGTTCAGCTCTCCCACAGACAGAAGTACCGTATCAGAATCTTTTATTCCTAATTCAATCCGCTTTTCATATCTGCTTTTTTCAGAATGATTGAATTTACTTAAATCCAAGCCAACTCCCGGTACATACTCCACTCGTTTTGCATGAAACTTTTTCTTTGCAATCTCATAGTCTTCTTTATTTATTGTAATCAGCACATCTGTATATTTACTTAGACATTTTTCTATTGGGTAATATAACACCCAATTTTTAAACGGAGCCCCTTCAAAAAAATGAAATCCATGCGCTGTATAGACGATATTAGTACCGCGTTTTCGATACTTTGATGCGCATAATCTCCCTAAGACACCTCCCATTGGAGTATGACAATGAACCAAATCATAATGAGTTTTCCCCATTATTCCTTTCAATTGTCTATATGCTCGAATATTATTTATCGAGAAAGGTGTTCGTTCAAAATCAACTTGATGAATAACCGTGTTTAACCTCTTAAGTTCATCTACAACACTTCCACCATCTTTAAGATTTGTGGCACAATGTACCTCATATCCTAATTCTTGTAAAAGCATAATATCACTCAATTCAAAATTTAAAAAATCTACTATCGTACAAACAACTAATGCTCTTTTCATTCTTAACTATCCTATCCGTTTATTTAATTGCAGATTTACAAACCTTTTTCCCTTCTATTTTCTAGAACCTTTGAATAAATCTCGAAATATCCATGTGCATACAATTGGAGACTAAATCTCCCAACATTCCATAGCCTCTTCCAAAGGATATTTTTCACTTTCATATATATCTTTATCTCAACAGTGAACTAGTTCATCAAACTCATATCATAAGGTCTTATCGTATACACAGGGTAACCAGCATCACGAAAACATCTAAGCAAGTCGCAATATATTGTATAATCTTCAACATTTTCCATTTTGCCTAATGTCATAAATAAAATGTTCATCTATTGTTCCACCTCAAGACTTTTTATACAAAGCTCATTATACTTCATCATATAAACACCCGATTTATAATCTCCAATCTGTACCTCATTGACTTTTCCTTCAAGATTATCGGTAATAAGTTTCATATGATCACAGCCGCTCTCATAAGCATGAGGATAGCCGCCACCAAATCGTGGATTTACTTCTGATATATAGTACTCTCCATCAATATCAAATATATCAATATCAATCTGTCCCCTATATCCAGCTTCAGAAACAAATTTTCTTATTAACTCAAACAATTTCTCATCTTTAAACGAAACCGCTTTATCAGTTTCTCCAGCTCTCATTTTTATTTTCTTTTTCGTAAAAATGGAAACTACTTCTCCTGAAATCATATCAATATAAACGTCAGCTCCTATTTCCTGTCCATCAAGATATTCCTGAATCATCAATCCATCATCATGCGCAAATAATAGTTCTACCGTCTCTTTATCATATACTTTAGATATGGCAATACTTGCACTTCCTCTTGCTGGTTTTACAAATACTGGATATGTTATTTTTCCATTTTCAACATCTTTATAAAATTCCATTTTGTCCATATAAGATTTTGCACATTTATATTGATGTTCTTTAAGCCATGAATACATTTGATATTTATCTAATGACATCTCACATAAATCATAAGCAGAACCTATTACTTTTGTTCCAATAGCTTCAAACAAGTTCTCATTTTTAGCAAGTAATGACAGTTCCGGATCTATCAGTGATAAAACTCCGTCAATCTTTTCTTTCTGACAAATATCTATGATTGTATCCACATAATCAGGGGATGTCATTTTAGGCACAATATAATACTTGTCCGCTTCATAAATCGCAGGTGCCAAGTTGCTCATATCAGTAGCAATAACTTTTCCTGTTCCATTCAGTGTATTTACAAAATACTCTACTATTTTATTTCGAGTACCTGCACTTAAAATTAATATATTCATAATATGTTACTCCTTAATTCTCTGATTCATTTATACAATATATGCTTACTTTTTTCATGAGCTAATAAAATCTGCGGTGTGTCTAGCATATCTGGTCTATAATTTTTCTCCATTCTTCCATCTGCAAAAACATTCATAATTCCATCTTTATTCTAATTCTGAACGTTGAACATACTCATTTGGAGTCCACGCACTTCTTATCTTTTTTACATTTCCATTCGATTCTACATATACATCCGGAAAATATTTAATAAACAATGGTGTCAAGCACATTGTATATGCTCCTACCTTGTCATAAATTATTTGATCTCCGCATTGAAGGGTAGGTCCATTTTTTTCCTCAAATAATCGATCATGTTCCATACAGGTATATCCGCAAATAACCTGCTTAGGATGTGTTTCTCTCTGACTTTTAATATCGAAAGAATGAAAATACGAGTTCTTTGTCATCAATGGATCAATACTTGTTCTGGTGCCATCTGTAACAACAAATCTATTAAATTCTGTATCTTTTACATCAATAACACTAGTTACATACGATATTGGTGCACCTATCACTGCCATACCAGGCTCAACTATCAATTTCGTTTTGTTCTTATCAAAGCAGGTAGATAAAATATTCTCCATTAAAGCGATATACTCATCGAATTGAGGTTTCGTAGGCAGTCCTCCAAAAAATCCACCTCCAACATCTACATAATCTAAATCAAGTTCAAACTCTTTCTGTACTTTACAAGCAATTTCTGCGATTGCCCGATAAATATCAAGTCCTCTTGATTTAGAACTTGTATGTAAATGAATACCTGATATTTTTGCTCTTTTCTCTTGAAGTTTTTTTATTGTTTTTGAAAGCTCTCCATTTTCATAACAAAATCCAAATCGTCCTCCATCTTCTGGACATTGTGATTGTCCGGGACACATTTTTTCTATGTCAAAGTTAATTCGAATTCCAATTTGTCTATTTTCAATTTCAATATCTTCAAGCCATTCCACTTCTCTTTGGGAATCTATATTCACAATACATCCATTTTGAAGTGCTTCCACAAAGCTATCTTTTGTTTTAACCGGACCGTTATAAATAATACGATTTTTTCCTACACCTATAAACTTTGCCAGATTATATTCATCTTCTGACACTGTTTCTGCATAACACCCTAATAAATCAAAATGTTTAATCACCCACGGAAGTGCATTCGTCTTATAGGAATACCCAATGATATAATTATTCCAGTGCTTTTCTAACGCATCTTTTAACTTCTTAAAATTTTCATCCAATTCTTGTTCATGAATCATATAATATGGCGTTTTAAATTTCACCGGCTTTCCCTTTCCTTTCTTCTTCCCACTGCTTTTTTCTAAAATCATCAAAATCCATCATGCCTTCGACACTAGTGCCTTCTCTTTTTAGTACAATCAGTATCGTGTCAATTAATATTTTCACATCCATGCCAAAAGATATATGTTCCGCATAATATATATCCATTTTCATTCTCTCGCCCCAATTGACATTATTTCTACCATGTACTTGAGCATATCCCGACAACCCTGGTCTTACGTTATGTCTCTTTCTTTCTTCCTCTGTATAATAATCAAGGTATCTTACCAACAATGGTCTTGGGCCAATTATGCTCATATCACCCTTTACAATATTTGCCAGTTCAGGTAATTCATCCAGTGAGGTACTCCTAAGAAACTTTCCATATCCATTCAGTCTCACCTCATCCGGCAGTAGATTTCCATCTGCATCCTTCCTGTTGTCCATAGTTCTAAACTTAATAAGCTTAAATATCTTTTCATTCTTTCCTGGTCTTGGCTGTGTAAAGAAAGGATTGCCTCTCATGAACACGGCACCAAGTATCATCAGTACAACAAGCACCGGAGACAGAACTATCAGTGCTATAAGACTCAGTATAAAATCTATAATCCTTTTAAAATATTTAGCGTACATACTTACCCTCTATTCAAAGCATCTCTTTATCACTTCAATAATCCTATCCTGCTGCTCCGCCGTCATATTGATATCACTCGGCAGGCACAGTCCTCTTTCAAATATATCTGCTCCAACATCTGCAGTCTCACCTGCAATATACGCATTTGTCTTTGCCCTCATGGAGCCGTTTCTTCCTATGCACTCATGCATCCTGTACATTGGCTGCATATGCATCGGTTTCCAGATAGGTCTGCCCTCTGCATTTATGCTGCTTATCACTTCAAGTATCTCAGTAGGACATGTTTTTCCTTTTTCTGCTATATAAAGCGCTGTGTCCTCGCTTCTCACCTGTCTGCACATATAGTCTGCATCAATCGTCATTGCTGACAGCCAGTAATTTGGCACACAACCATCAAGCACCGGATTCATCTGTATCGGTAAATCCTTAAGTTCTTCCTTATATCTTTCATATATAGCTTTCTTTCTCGCAATATGCTCTTCCAGATATTCATACTGTCCACGGATGACTCCCGCTATCACGTTTGACATCCTGTAGTTGTAGCCCACCTCTTCGTGCTGATACCATGCTGCATTTTCTCTGGCCTGTGTGCTCCATTTACGTGCCTGATTGGCATCCTCTAAACTGTTTGTCAGAAGACAGCCGCCTGAGCTTCCTGTGATAATCTTATTTCCGTTATAGCTGATTGCGCTATATTCACCATATGAGCCGCACTGCTTTCCTTCCCATGTGGCTCCCATGGCTTCAGCCGCATCCTCTATCAGAAGAGCTCCATGCTCCTCACATGTCTCTTTGATTCTATGTATGTTTCCTGAAAAGCCGTACAGCTCTGCACATACGACAAGCTTCACATCCGGATACAGCTCAAATGCCTTTTCCAGTGCCACTGGATCCATATTCCAAGAATCCGGCTCTGTATCTATGAATACAGGGATGCCACCCTCGTATACGACAGGGTTTAGTGTGGCATCGAATGTCATATCACTGCAGAATACTCTCTTACCCTCCACAACTCCGTGGCTGATAGCAGGCTTGCCATATAATTTCTCTCCTGCCAGCTTCACGCACAGATGAAGTGCTGCTGTACAGCAGGACAGAGCAACCGCATATTTCACGCCTGCTTTCTCCACTGCTATTTTCTCTACTTCATTTATATTGGCACCAACTGTACTCATCCAGTTGGTATCATATGCATCCTTAACATATGTCATTTCCGGTCCGTGCATACATGGGCTTGCAAGCCATACTTTAGATTCAAATTTCTCAAATTTATTATTTTCTTTAAACATGAAATTCTACCTCTTTTCGCCCAATCTTTTTTAGAACGTATTAGCTTATAATTAAGCAATCTCTTTATTTACATCTTCCGGTCTTTTAAATGTTGGGACAACACTTCGGAGAGCTTCTTTTGCAATCAGATTATCGCCTGTATCACATGCATCTCTAAGTACATTTCCAAATCGTGTAGCACTGTATTTTACTTTTCCATGAGTACTTGCGCTCTGAATGATCATCTCGCACATTCTCTTAGTTGCACCCATAACGTTTGTCGGATTAACCGCTTTATCCGTGGATACCATCATAAAGCGTTCCGCACCATACTCCTCACAAAGCTCCACCAGATTCTGTGTACCAAATACATTATTGTAAATGGCTTCTACACAGTTATGCTCCATCAAAGGAACATGCTTATGAGCTACGGTATTAATGATGATTTGCGGATGGTATTTCTCAAATACTTTTTCAAGAGATTTTCTATGCGTAATAGAGCAAATTTCAATTTGCAAATCCAGGCGATTTCCGTAAGCAATCTTTAATTCCTGCTGAACATCATATGCTCCATTCTCATAAATATCCAAAATGATAATCTTCCTTGGATTCATCTTTGCCAACTGTCTGCACAGTTCTGACCCAATAGAACCGCCACCACCTGTAATCAGTACGACTTTATCTTTGTAATATGCATTGGTGCGCTCATCCGAAACAACCAGCGGTTTTCTAAACAAAAGTTCTTCTATATGTAATTTTTTGAACTGGAAGTAATAACTCCAGACACAGATAGGCAACAAAAGCAATAGAATCGGTAAACAGCAGCCGGATATAACATTGTATCCCACCATATCTCCACACCTGCCCATATACTTTGCCAATAAGACGTGCTACAAAAATACATAGTACAGAGAGGCCTACTTGTTGAAGTATTCCTGTAGTTGATAACTTATCCATTCCTCCATACAGAACCAACAGTATTACTGCTACTGCTACATACACAATCAAATCATACCCGACCAGCATCCATCTGATATTTTGCGTACTGTTCTGCTTTGTACGATTCACGTTCATATTATTCTCATTTGCTCTATTCATTGTTTACCCCCCCCCACACGAAAATTGGGTGGGTTTCATAATTATTTGTTTTTATTAGGTAAGTTCTTTAACACGACGACTAGCCTGTGAATGTTCTTATTAAAAAGATCATTCGCTGGCTAGGTCAAACATCCTTATCATAATTTTTCAGCTTATAGTATTGGTCAAAATAAGCATCCAAGAAACCATTCTTTTATATTTGTTCCCCCGCTCAATCGACACAACGCAAAGAAAAATTATCATAACAAAATTCGACTAAGCCAGCGAACCCCCTGTAAAATCAAGGTTTTTCTTGGTTGTTCCTATTATACCGCTATCGCCTTTCAGGATATTAAAAATCTCCGGCAATTCATCCAAAGAGGTTGCCCGAAGCGCTTTTCCAAACCTTGTTAATCGAACTTCATCCGGCAACAATTCTCCATTATCATCCCTTGCATCCGTCATAGTCCGAAATTTATACATATTGAAAATTTTTTCATTTTTTCCCGGTCTCTGCTGTTTAAATAAAATCGGCGATCCAAGCTTGAAACGAACTAATACTGCCAAGATGATATAAAGCCACCAGAATAATACCAAGACAACCAGTGAACACACAATGTCTACCAGTCGTTTTACATATTTTTCATAAAATCCCTGTTTATGTTGCATCGTAAACTCCTACCTATGCAAAACATTCTTTAATTACTTCTATAATTCGTTCCTGCTGCTCCGCCGTCATTTTATTGTCACTCGGCAGACACAATCCACGATGGAAGATATCCATTCCCACATCAAGCGGCTTTCCATCTTTTCCTAGCGATCCCCCACTAATGTACGCATTGGTTTTCGCTCTTCCGTTTCCCTCTCTTGTTACAAATGCATTCATACGATAAATCGGCTGCATATGCATCGGTTTCCATATCGGCCGTCCCTCTGCATTGATACTCGCGATAGCCTCCAGCATTTCCGTTGGACAGCTTTTCCCCGGCTCTCCGATATAGAGAGTTTCCTGTTCACCACGTACCTGCTTACACATTGCGTCGGGTTCAATGATCATACAACTGAGCCAGAAATTCGGTTCACTATTTGTTCCATCATATGGATTCATATGTACTGGAAGTCCCTTCAGTCCGTCTTTATACCTTTCGTAAATTGCTTTCTTCTGTGCAATATGTTCTTCAAGATAAGGGAACTGTCCTCTTACCACGCCTGCGATCACATTGCTCATGCGGTAATTGTATCCCAGTTCCTCATGTTGATACCACGGAGCATTTTCTCTGGACTGCGTCGACCATTTCCGTACTTTCTTTGCCGCTTCTTCATCATCGGTAAGGAGCATTCCTCCGGCAGATCCGGTTATGATCTTGTTTCCATTAAATGAGATTGCATTAAAATCACCAAATTGTCCCGTCTGCTTTCCTTTATAAGTCGCACCAAGTGATTCTGCTGCATCCTCGATCAAAATCGCATTGTGCTTTTCACACATATTTCGGATTTCATCCACTTTTCCCGGTGTACCGTATAGATGTGCTGTAACAACCACTTTCACTTCCGGATAAAGTACAAATGCTTTTTCCAATGCCACCGGGTCCATATTCCAGGTATCATATTCCGTATCGATAAATATCGGAATTCCACCTTCATAGACAACCGGATTCACCGTTGCATCAAATGTCATATCGGAACAGAATACTTTATCTCCCGGTTTTACTCCTGCCAGTTTAACTGCCATATGAAGTGCTGCAGTTCCTGCTGACAAGGCGACTGCATATTTACATTCTACCTTTTCACAGGCTAATCGCTCCACTTCATTGATATTTGCACCAACCGTTGACATCCAGTTGGTTTCATAGGCTTCTTTTATATATTCCAGTTCCGGTCCATGCATGGTGGGGGAACTGAGCCATACTTTATTTTCAAATGCTTCTCTTTCTTTTGTGAAGTCAAACATTTGTTTTCCTCTTTTCTCTTCTGAAAATTATTATTTAAACTCTACTTCTAAACTAAAGTATTATATCACACTTTGTCTTATATATCTACTTTCTTTCTGTTTTGTGGCGGATTTTATTGCAAAACTGTCCCAAAACCATTAATAAGGAGTGATTCCTTTACGATAGTATAAATCCTCGCCGTAAAGATCTCTCCGGCTTTTATCACTTTTCAATTTGCAAAATTGTATCAATCACTGTAGCAAATATATCAAAAGCATTGTACAATATATTCTTTGAATAAAATAAAAGGAGATTAAAAACATGAACTATTTAAAAATTGATATTGAAAACTATTTAGAATATTGCAGAACCCAAAAGCGTTTAGATAAAAAAACTCTAAAAGCATACCGTATTGACCTGCATCAATTTTCTGGACAAATTCTCATAACCAAATGTGCAGAAATTACTATTACTATATTAGAAACATATATTGCAAAACTTCACCAACAATATGCTCCCAAAACCGTAAAAAGAAAAATTGCTTCTTTGAAAGCATTCTTTCACTATCTCGAATATAAGGAAATAATTAACCAGAACCCTTTCAATAAATTACAGTTAAAATTTCGTGAACCACTCATACTACCCAAAACAATTCCTTTACACACCATTGAAATATTACTAAATACAATATATGATCAATACCACGCAGCCTCTAACTATTACATAAAAAAGAATTCACTCCGAGATATAGCTGTTATTGAACTGCTCTTTTCAACAGGAATCAGAATCTCTGAACTATGTACAATACCATACAGGAATATAGACCTACAAAACAATATTATTATAATCAACGGAAAAGGAGCCAAAGAACGCTTAATTCACATATGTGATAAGCATGTCATTTCCGTGCTTGTAGAATACTATTCGATATATAATTCAGAAATTCTATCATGTGAATACTTTTTCGTAAACAATATTGGAAAACGCCTGTCTGAACAATCTGTTAGGGAAATGATTAACAAATATTGTCAAATAGCAGATATCCGGCAACACATTACCCCCCATATGTTCCGACACTCTTTTGCCACATTACTTTTAGAAGAAAATGTCGACATTCGTTATATTCAATCGATGCTTGGGCATAGTTCAATAAACGTAACAGAAATATATACACACGTTACCATGTCGAAACAAAAAGACATCCTTAAATCAAAACATCCACGTAAAGACATGAACATATCAAATCAATTATAGCAATCGCAACATTCCCAAAGATGACCTATTTTAAAACTGTTTTATCAGTTTTATAGGCAGTGAAATGCGAACGCACGTAAAACAGGAAATCGCTTGCTACGTGTGTAGATAAAAATTACGCAAAAACACCTTTCCTCCTACACAGCATTGTTAAAATATTATCGGAAGAAAGGTGTTAAAGTGCAAAACAAATACATCCGATAATTTCATTCTTGAAAAAGACATATGTCAAGTTTTATAAGATCTTTTTATGGGTGATGCAACTACTTGACTATACTAAAAGGATCTAGTACTTATCTTATCACACCATTCATTGTTATATATTGTATCTAAATATCTTTCCCCTCTATCTGGAAAAATACCAACTATTTTTGTAGATTCTAGACAATTCGAATATCCTGTATATTTTTGAATAGCATAGGCTACCGCCCCACTTGACGCACCCACAATAATTCCTTTTTTTAACAATTTATTGCACTCCGATATTGCTTCTATTTCCTCAACAATCATATAGTCATCAAACTTAGCATGTATTAAATTTTGTGGAGTCAAACTAGTTCCGATACCCGAAATATGCTTCTTTTGGTTGCTTTTTTCAAAAATTTGCGATCCCACAATATCAACTGCAATAATTTTACAGTCAGGAAATTTCTCTTTTATTTTTTTAGATGTACCTGCCAAAGTTCCGCAAGTACTAACTGCAACAAATAAATAATCTATCTTTTCCATTTCATTACATAATTCCTCTCCTAAAGAAAAATATGCCTTCCAAACATATTCATTTCCATATTGGTTTGTCCAGTACGCATTCTTGTGATCAGAAACATATTCTTTTACAATATTTATTCTATCCTGAATATAATTTCCATTTTTGTCAACTTTACTGGCAACAATAACTTCTGCTCCCAATAGTTCAATAATTTTTTTATTTGACGCAGTTACATTTGGATCAACTACACATATAAAGGAATTACCTTTTATTTTACACATGCCAGCTAAAGCAATCCCAAAGTTTCCAGATGATGATTCAATAATAATTGTATCCTTTTTTATAACTCCATCACTATATGCATTTTCCATCAGATATTTTGCAGCCCTGTCTTTAACACTTCCAAACAAATTACTTCCTTCTATTTTTGCGTAATAATTTATTTTATCATTTATTTTCAGTAATGGCGTATTGCCTATCATATCTGTAATATTTTGTATTATCATATAATTCACCTCCGAAGATAATAAGAAATTATCCTCGGAGGTGAATTATATGATAATACAAATCAATAATATACATAGCACAAATTCATTATCAATTATCAAATTATTGAGTTGTGTCAAAAAATACAAAATTACAGTTATTGGTTCTGATACATATAAAATGGGAGAATGTGCTGGAAGTCTTCTTGTTGACAAATATTATCAGGCCCCATCTATATCTCAAGAGACAGAATACATCAATTTCTTAAACAGTGTAAATGAAAAAGAAAACATTGATCTGCTAATACCAGCTTCCGATGCAGAAGCTGTATTACTTTCTAAATTCAGAAGTCAAATAAAAACAAAATTTTTTTCAGCTGATTACAAAACAGTAGCTCTGTTTAAGGACAAACTTAAAGCAACACAGGACTTAATGAAAAATAACATACTAGTTCCTCGTATTTGTGATAATTTGTTTAATGAAAAAAAAGTGATTTTTCGCAAAAGAAATTCTGTAAATAGTCTCGGAATATATATCGTAGACTTGCAAAAAGCTGAATATATAGAAAATCATTTTAATCCTGATTATTTTGCACAGCCTTACATAGAAGGGGACACTATAATTGTTGATGTTTTTTCTGATAAAAATGGTATTCCAAAATTAATAATCCCACGAAAAACTATTGAAATCAGAGATGGAACAGCCTTTAGAAGTCAAATTATTTATGATGAGACCGTTATTGCAATTACAAAGAAAATCTGCGATTTATATAAACTCCCCGGATTTTGTAATTTAGACTTTAAAGTTAATAATGGTAAATACTATTTTATCGAATTAAATGTACGCTTTGCCGGATCAGGAATATTCTCAATAATAGCTTCTTTCAATTATATGGAAACCTATTTAGAGCATTTTGTGCTAAATAAACCATTACGCGATATGGATTATTATATGAATTATGTCTGTTGGAATTCTATTGTAACACGTTATCTTGAAGAACTTATATATCCATACATTAGTGAATAAGCAATTTTTGCTTATTCACTAATGTTTTCAATATCGTGGTTCCAGAATGATAAGTAGATTATATACCATGGGTGTTTTATACGATTTTTTTCTTCTTTTGTTTTAGGTCCGTCTATACGTGCCCTTATATAGCGACTATGTTCTTTTAATGCATATGCTTTATTATAATAAATTTGGCTTTTTTCTATTTCACCAGATTTATTTAACACAGCATATGCATTGTAATAAAACAAAGCATGTATATGATGATCTGGCTCTAATGGAATTATATCAAGCCCCCTTTCTATTAACAGGTTAGCTTTTGTGAATTTGTCATTTTCATAACACCATGCAAGTTTAACTATAATTATTGCTAATTTGTCATATGGTATTACAGCCGTAAATTCTGATTTTTGCAATAAATCCCAAACATGATTATCATGAATTCCCTGATCCATTAATATATCCGCTTCATCAACCCATAAAACATTTCCACGTATTGAATAGTTTTTTAGTGATTTCTCAGCTTCTCTCAACATACTTAAAGCTCTACCATTTCTTCCTAATCCAGCCAATAGTTTTGCATAAGTTATTTGTGATTTTCCTCTTTGATATACATTATTATATTTATCAAACATTTTTACACTTTGCTTTGCATACTTTAAAGCTTTTTTGTTAGGCAAATAAATATTTGTCAACCTAAGAAAAACCGCATATTCATAATATGTTCTATATATAGGGGTGGTTAAAATTTTTTTGTGTATTTTTATACATTCAGAAGTTTGCCCAGTATATCTATAACTACTTAGGCAGGCTAGCATCATGTTTAATCCTATGCGTGATTCAAGAGATATTTTAGGTTTTATATTTTCAAATAATTCTACAACATTTTCATGTTGATCTAATGCGGATAGATACAATAGTTTATGTAGCAAAAGTAATTTACTTTCAAGAAATTGACCAGAATTTTCTAAAAAACATAATATCTCATAGCCATTAACATATAACTCCAATTTATAACATATTTCGAGTAATCTAAAAAGTATAGACTTATTTTTGGATATATCCTCCCTGACAATTTCATATAACTGTTTAATATAATCCCATGCATCTTCTGGAGAAATTGATATTATAATTTTACTTTCTAACTGCGGAAGTAATTTTTTTATTTCAAATGGTTCAACTTTAGAGTATAAATATAATAATCGTCTCCAGGCTTCATTACTTTCACTAATATTAGAACTTTCCAAATATCCTAAGTAAAAATTTTTTGTTCTTCCATAAACAACAGTATTAATTCGTTCGAATTCATCAATATGCTTTTCCCATTGATCAATAATGCTTGCATGTTTTAATTCATAAAAAGAATTATTTTCATCAATTAAGTTTAAGTCCAATAACTCATGTACTGCATTTGAAATATTCAATTCAGGAAAGAATATCATTTCAGCGTTTTTTCTTTTTATCTTTCCTTTATGAAAAATTATAAGACTTAACAGGGCAAGAGTTTCTTGATTGCTTATATTGTGTATAATCTGGTAAGTCCCATTCTCATTATCGCTACTTTCACATCCACAGGTATCATCAATATGCTCATATGTTACAGAATAATCTATTAATTCCCTTAAGTTTCCCAAAGAAACCTCCTCATAATGATTTATAACATTTATATTAAATGCTATATCATTAGATAAGTTTTTTACATTTCTATGAACAATATCTATAATATATGTTTTGTCAATTGGCTCTAATTCGGTTTTGATGACGTTTACGCCTAATCCGGAAAAATATTCTTTCTGTTTATTAAATGTGTCCGAGTCAGGAATATGTGTAAATTCTAATATACAATAAATACTTGAATCATTATTATCTATCCAATCCTTAAAGCAATCTAATGACTGACTATCTATATTTTGAAAGTTATCTACTATTAATAAAACTTTTCTATTTCTAAAAATATAATTTATGTAATTTATCTTTATAAGAACAGAATCAACAGAAATATCATGCTTAAATTTGTCTGTCGAATACTCATTTAATCTCAAAATTTTCTTTAAAATTAGATAACATATGTTTTTTAGCAGTCCGTTCTTTGAATCCGAATCAAACAATGTTTCCAAACCAATTTCTAATCGAGTACGATTTACAGTTTTATCATTATACTCATTCAAAAAATTATCAAATGTTAGCGCATATCCATTTTCTTCTTCCAATTTTTCAAAATATTTTGTAACACCATCAAATATTTCTTGTAAATAATACCATGCAGTATCTCCACTATCATCATTACAAGGCTTTGTTTTTATTCTAATAATATCTAAATCATTTTTATCAATTTTATTATATTTTTCAATTACTTTAGTAATTAGTGAAGTTTTTCCTATAGCAGTTTCAGACCAAATATAATGAATGGTTTTTTTGCCAAAATTTTGACTTATAATTTTAACAATCTCATCAGATTCGACTTCTCTATCTACAATCACATCACTTTGCTGCCAAATGATTGTTTTCATCGTTGAATATTCCTTTCCTGTGTTGTATAGTAAACATAGGATAATTTCTTATTATCTAGTGTCCATTATATCATATAATGAATCGAAATTCATTAATTATCTAACAAATAACCATTTCTGAAAATTGCAAAGTTTAATTCTACCATCCATTTATACAGTGGAATTCTCCCCTCAACCACTCTTGCACTGGAATTTACTTTTTCAAGTCAGCGATATCACAATATAACACATATTTCTGTTTTTTAACTGCTTTCAGCCGCGTTTGTCTAATTTTGCAGAAGACAACGAAATCCGCCACAAAATGTTGTCCATTCTATAGCGGATTTCCATACACAGCACATAGGCTGCTAATTGACATTGCCTTGTATCTTTCAAATATATCTAATTGTAATTTTAAAAAATGCCTATACCGTTGACATTTTATAATCCAAATCTCCAATCAAAAAATTTCTATAGTATATGCAATTACAGGCTGATAAATCAAATAATGCAACATTATAGGAAATTTTATCAAATGTGCTAAAATATTTAACTCCATCATCCCCCAAATACTTTGCGAAATCACTGATATACTGCGTCAACAAATAATCAGGATCACTATCTAATCTGCTCATAGGCTTATTCGAAAACATAAATCCCAGATATGAACTTATAGTACTTTCCATTATAAGGTGTTCCAATGCTAATTACTAGAATCGCATTATTATATCTTGTTTCATTCTTTACAGAATAGAATCGCGGATCTGTCACTGACATTTGTGTATATCGATCCCTGTTGTATGTAAAATTTGCTTTTGTTTTAGGTTGACCATGCGGATTTTCCACCTGCATGATTTCCAAATCTGTAACCTCTACTAACGCTAGTGAATATCCAACAGTATTTACCTTTTGTTCCAATATATATGAATATTTATTTCCCAGTATCTCATCTAGATTTTCCGCTGGGTGTATTTCCAAAACATCATCTATCGAAGCCTTTCCTACATACTCTATATTTTGTGATGTATCAATCATTACATTCTCCGGTTGAATGTCATCATTACATTCTCCGACAATCAGTACATCTACAACATCCAAAAGTTCACATCTTCTGCCATTTTCATAGAATAAATCCTCATTAGCTATTGCTCCATGTGTTTCCGGATCATCACTAACTAATCTAACCCACTCACCACTATCAACATCGATACCTGCAACACATTTTCCCGAAAACTTTGAAGATTCCGTCATAATAATAATTCTTTTCTCCATAACATCCTCCCACTAAATATGAATTATATTGTCTCCCAATTCTCTGCTTAAATATTCCGCCAGTAAACGTCTATGACAACATTCCGGTGTTGGTTCTGAGCACAATAATAATACTTTTTCATATTTCTGATAATTCTTTTTAAAATCATCTGCCAATTTTCTTTTGGTAATTAGTTTATTAAATCTTGTTTCATACTCTTCCCATGATATTTCTTTTTTCTTATAAGCTTGCAAAATGTCTTTTGTCGGAGCATAAATTATATCATGCTGATAATCACACCCACATATAACCCTCAAAAAATATTTTAAATCCTTACCTTTCGTAAATCCAGCTAATTGTGATTGGTTATTTAGTCTAATATCCAACAACAATTCAATTTTATTGTCTATTATTTTTTCAAAAAATGTCTCAGCACTCTTTTGTGTAAATCCCATTGTATATATATACATAAATACTCCTTAAACCGCTGCAAATTGTTTCAAATCAATGTGATAACCAATTTCCTCATTTCTTTTTCTGTATGCCCGTGTTATATATTCGTCATCATCAGGTATGTCATTGTAATTAAATATGGATAATTGTTCTCTTTCTGGAAAATACATATCCAATAAACGCTCATCCAATTTTCTCTGATTCTGCAATGTTCCATCTGAAAGAATATGGTTAACTTCTATCCCTCTCAATTCAAATGCTCTGGCCACCAGAATAGCTCGATGACAATCAATTGGATCCTTTTCTGTACACATTAAAGCAATGTTGTTATTTTGTTCTAATCCCAAAATAACATTTTTCACCCCAATATTAAATCGTTCTGATTGTGCAACTTTTTCAAAATCCAAATATCCTTTATTATTATACAATTTCAATTCCGTTGGGCGTGCACCAAAATATTTTCCCATATAAGAATATCTTATACTGCTATTTTGTAAAAAAGCATGTACATTTTCTCTGTTAAATTGTTCTGCATACTTTGAATACGGAGTACTTCGAACATCTAAAACACAATTAATATTATGCCTTTTTAATAAGTTAATAAAATATTCTGGAGTATGTTGTGAATGCCCTACTGTAAATAATTTTCCCATCACATAACCTCCTTTAAACTAAATTATTACTTACTTATTCACTCATCTATATTATAACACATCCTCTAAATGCATTTCCAAACATTTCATGACAGATTTCGTGATTGGATACTTGCGGAAATTTAGTATATTCTCTTTCATGCAAACAGCCCATCATTTTATATTTCAACCAGACAAGTTCCATATTCTGTTGCCTCTTTTCCGTTTTCCTTCACCTACTTTATCTTCATATTCAAATTTTATATTCATATAATTAATTATATATTTTTTAGTTCTATATTGCAAGTAATATATTTCATCATTTTGCAATCTTAAAATATTTTAAGACCCAAAAAACGTATGGAATTTTCAAGAGTTGCTTCAGATAAGAAAGTGTTTTTGTCTGGTAGATACTTAACTGACCGTACATTCTTATTATTGATTACTAGCATCCACAGAAACTGGAACCATAACATCCCTATAGCTCCATCTCAGTTCCTCAATCGTTGGACAAGCCTCTGGCAAATATTTTTCAATCATATCACGTATTTCCAACATCTCTGCCTGCTCACTTTCCACAAAGTTGCCAAGCCCGAATGTTTCTTCCTGCACCAGCGGAACGCTCAATCTTCCTTGTTCACTTTTCTTACTGGCAAATCTGGAGAGACCATTTTCCAACGGATGTTGATTGTTTATGAAGAAAGTTCTATCTGTTTCAACATCTTCTGCAATATTATTATATGCAATATCTATTTCTAAGCCAATGCCTGAAAACACAAACCAGACATGCGCTTCCGTGCTTCCATCCCGTGCATTTTTCCACATTAACCGCTTTAACCGAACGATATCAGTAAAACCAAGGAGCATGCCTAAAATAACATATTCTTTTTCTGCTGATCCGGACATAAAATTCTGGATGCTCTTTCGGATGGATGCATTTTTTCTCTGGAACTCACTTGTTGACGGAATTGCCTTGATTGCATCAATGACATACAACACACGTACCGCGAAACTGACAACCATATAATATGTATGGAGTCCTGGAGCATATTGCTCAATCGACACCAGATGCTTTGTCCGGCGATATTCTTCATAATACTTTTTGCATTTTTCATAATCATCCATACGATACGCATAGTAACTCATGCGTAAGGCAATCTCATTGATAACTGGATGTTCCTGAAGAATTGGCAGGATTTGTTCTGCCTCTTCCATGAGATGTTTCATCCTGTCTTTGTATATGGGTCTTCCGTATGCATCCACATTAAGGGCAATGCACGCCTCATCTATCAAGTTAAGATTACACATGAGTTCTTCAAGTTCCAATCCATTTTCTTTATACAGATTACTTGCGTTCTCAAGCTCTTCTAACACATTCTCCCACCGGTAGGTCTGCGGGTGGTTTTTCTGCAATCTGGCTTCTTCTTTGAAACAGAAACACCGCTCATATACAGCCTCAGATGGAAGCGACTTACGAAATTTTTCCAAATCATCCAATGACTGATGCTTCATATATTCCGCTGCGTCTTCCCGCAAATCTGCATATTTTTCAACGATACCTCCGTGCAGATCTTCGAAAAATGACTGAATGTTCTTATAGCAATGGTATCTTGCTGGCATAGGCAACTGCCTAATGAGTTCTTTGTCTTTATTCAGTGCCTGCAAAACATGAACAGGATCCAGTCTTGAAGACCATACGACATGTGCCACTGAAGCTTCAAACATACAACGATTCCTGTCCGGCATTTTTCTTTGTCCAATACACGTCAGCATATCCTGCACATTTTTCTCCAGTCTGGAACGTTCCGCACCTGTCTGGCGTAACATTTCCAGCTCTACATAGCGATAAGCAATATAATCCTGTGGGTTTTTCATGTCAAGATGTTCTTTTAATATTTCCAGTTCTGGTTTCCATTCTTCATATGATATATGCTGATGCAACCGCGTCTTATTAAATACATAATTATAGTACAAAATCGTCCACAATTCTGACTTTTGTAAATCGTTCTCCTCGCAAAAGAGTATCGCTTTCTCAAAAGCATCCTCTGCATCCTTATAGGCTTTGGTCAGTACATAGGCCAATCCACGGTTAATCAGAATCTGGCTTCGTATCGTGATATCCGTTTCTTCATTGCATAATGCCTCTGCCTTCCGTATTTGTTCATTTGCCTGTTCTATATGTCCGGTTCTCTGATATTGGATAAAGTAAAGCAGGTGGTTGAACGCTGTATCTTTTTCCCCTGCTTCTGCCCGTCTTCTCATTTCCAGTTCATTTGCATGAAAACTCCCCATCTGCGTCCGCAAAAACATTTTATACCGCTCATAGGTTTCCTTTTGTTTCTTCGTCATCTTTGATGGCAGCAATTTTTCCAGACGTTTCCATGCCTCTATTAAGTTATAGTCATAATTCTCCGGTTGCGCATACAAGCAGCTTACTTTCAATTCCCTGCGCATGGTCCAATAGATATGTATGCAACGATACGCCAGTATAATCATAATTCCAAGAATCAGACACCAGATTCCATACAGACTCTTCAAAAATTCTTTAGCTTCCGGCTTCGTTTCTCTACATAATACCTGCATTCCAAATCCAAGCACGGAAAAGAAATATACTCCTGCTATCTCACTTATAACTGTTCCAAGCATATATCTTGGCATCTGTAACCAATTCTTGTTTGTGAAGCAGATAATTCCAATTGCTAACATCATTAAAATTGTCGGAATATACAAATTTGTTCCACCAAAAGTCTGATCCACTAATGCAAGCCATAAATCAATCATTTACCTTCTCCTCCCTGTACTTCTTTTAAATCGTACACTTTATTATACCATTTACGAATAGAGCATGCAGTAAAATTAAAGAGAGCAGCCGCTCCGACTGCTCCCCATTCTATTTCTAATTATTTGCTTTTTTCCACCTGATACGAAGGCACTAACCGTTTCACTACCAGCTTCATCTGTGGATCATCTTCATACGCCGTCTTCTTCAGATCTTTCAAATGTTCAAAAAACTCTTCCCTGTCAAATTCAATCGGTTTTCCGATAAAAATCAGATCATTCTCTGTTTTCTGAAGTCCTTCCTCTTCTTTCAGACACTCTTCAAACATCTTTTCCCCCGGTCGAAGCCCTGTGTACACAATCGGGATATCCACATCCGGTTCAAATCCGGATAACTTAATCAGATTTCTTGCCATATCATCGATCTTTACCGGCTCTCCCATATCCAGCACAAAGATTTCTCCGCCCTTTGCGTAAGCACCTGCCTGTAAGACAAGCGATACTGCTTCCGGAATCGTCATAAAATAACGAATAATATTCTTATCGGTAACGGTAACCGGTCCGCCCTCTGCGATCTGCTTTTTGAAAAGAGGAATCACACTTCCGTTACTTCCCAGTACATTTCCGAAGCGAACCGCTACATAATTGGTTTTCGGAAAACGATGCTGCATTCCCTGAATAATCATCTCACAGATACGTTTGGACGCTCCCATGATATTGGTCGGATTTACGGCTTTATCCGTAGAAATCAATACCATGCGCTCCGTTCCGTTTCTTCCTGCTGCCATAGCCACATTATAAGTACCGAATACATTGTTTTTGATTGCCTCATTCGGACTGTCCTCCATGAGTGGCACATGCTTATGTGCAGCTGCATGAAAAACAATCGCCGGTTTATAATCCGAAAATACGGTATCCACACGATGGGTATTTCTCACAGATCCAATCAGCACAACCAGATTCAGATTCGGAAATTTCTTTCTTAACTCCTGTTGAAGGTCATACGTGGTATTTTCATAAATATCAAATATCACCAGCTGCGAAGGATGATGTGCCGCGATCTGGCGGCAGAGTTCACTTCCGATGGAACCACCGCCACCGGTTACAAGTACAACCTTTCCCGCAATGTATCCCATGACCTCATCCAGATTTGTCTTCACCGGCTCCCGTCCCAGTAAATCTTCGATTTCCACCTCACGGAAATTTGAGACACTTACTTCGTCATTCACAATCTGCGCCATACTAGGCAGAATCTTAATCTTGCACCCTGTGTTTTTACACAATTCCAAGATCTTTTTCTTTCGATCTCCCGGCAGATTCGGGATGGCAATAAAGATTTCCTGCACTTCGTATTTTTCTGCTGCCCAGGGAATCTTGCTGTCATTTCCCACAATCGGAGCTCCCAGAATGGTGCTTCCAATCTTATTCTTATCTGCATCAATCACGCATACCACACGATTGCGGATCAGCGGACTGTTCTCCATATTTTTTATCAGGAAATTAGCACTGTCTCCTGCTCCAATCACCATGGTAGCAATGGCATGTCTGGATGCGTCTCCCAGATAACTGTGTCGTATGATACGCAGTCCCCGGTATACAAAACGGCTTCCGGACACCAGCGCCAGCAAAAAGAAAAAATACAAAATATAATAAGAACGCGGCATATTCCATTGGAACATATGCATCCCCAGACTCTGTATTGCAGCACTGAGCAGACACGCAATCACTACATTTAACAGTTCCTGCACACTCGCGTATTCCCACAGACTATTATACAGATGCATAATAAAAAATATCACGATGGTTACAATCATATTTACCCAGAAATATTGCAATGCTGTCTCTAAAAAAGGAATTCCCTGCTCACTCTTTAAGCTGAAATCAAAACGAGTCCAGATAGAAAGGATTTCCGCCAGAAAGATTGCCAATATATCGTAAATTACCAACAATACGATTCGTATATATTTTGCCGTTTCCCCCCGAAACCGGTTTTTCATTTGTTGCATGCCAAAATTACTCCCTATAATGTGCTCATTTTCATGACTTGTTTGATTTTCTCTGTTTTCTTGACTGTTTCTTTCCGGACTGCTTCTTTGCAGAAGTTTCTGTTGTCACTGCTTTTTCCGTTTTAAGGTCGTTCTGTTCCACAACAACATCATTTTTCTCAGAAATCGGTTCCTTTGCGAAAAGATTTTCTTTCTTAACCAGCATCCGGTTCACTGCAAGTCCCAGGCCAAGCATGCCCCAGAATACCGGAGCGGTACATACATTGGAATCATTTGCGATACCTGCAATCATGTACACCAGCACTGCCGCAAATAATCCAAATCCAACCCAGCTGATACTCTCGTGCAGATCCACTCTGCGGTAAATGCGTATCGACTGTACCAGATACCAGAACAAAAATACCAGAAGTGCCAATGTACCGATCAGTCCGGTTTCCACCCACTGCTGCAAATACCAGCAATGAGCTTTTACGTCATAGCTGTTTGCACCGTATGAATAATTCTGGCTGATATAATCTGCCTGTGGCACTTCAAACATATAAGAATTAGCACCAGATCCCATCAATACATGTTTGCCCAAAACCGGGATTGTCTTATTCCAGATATGGCCCCTTCCACTCATTGCATCATCCAAAAATACTTTTGAAACCTTCGGATTCTCAAACTTCACTAATTTCCCTGCAGGATTCAGATACTCATACCCATTCTCGTCGGTATTTATGAAGTTCCACTGCACACCATCAATCGTTGCACAAATTCCGGGTAGGTTATCTCCAAAAGATACCGGTTGCAGCTGCACTCCAGAAAAACGGCTGTCATCCATCGTTGTCACCTGGTTATCTGCATCCACAATCGTCTGACTTAACTCGTTTCCATCCGAATCTTTGCAGCTGATCTGTGTTGTTCCGTCCTCTCCCACAGTATAAGAGACACTCAGTTTATTTCCATGAATGTCAAGCACAACATCATCCGTATTGGTTTCTACTCCGTCTAAGGCATATCTGTCACTCATCCGATATGTACCGACAATTGTATTTTTTATACTTTCACCTGCTGAGGTGGTATATCCAAGTACGATTGCTGCTATAATCCCAATTACCACTACAACAGCACCCACAACAAACAGTTTTTTCTTCCGGCTCAAAAGCACAAGTATAAGTACCACTGCTGCCAATGCAAGAGCCATCCATCCACTCGCACTGCCGCTTCCTTTCAGACAGATGGCACAGCATACTGCAGCTACTGCCAGCACTATCCGATGCCATATCTTTTTTGACGCAATAAACAGGCATACCGCCAACACAATGAGCATGCCAAAATAAAATGATAAAAAGTTCGGATTATATAATGTCGTATAAGAAGTTTTCGGTGCAAAATTAAACGTCAGCTCTTTTAAATTCTTCCACCATCCAGGATTTGTGATCAAATGTTTTCCAAAATTTGACTGAAAGAAGTCCAGTCCAAAATACTGAAATACGCCGATCACTGTAACAATAGCCATGCCAATGCCCGAAATTTTCAAAATGAATTCCACGTGTTTTTCTTCATTCACAAAATTATATACATAATAACACAGCAGCATATACGCAAAAACTACCCACACAGACTCAAAAAGTTCATAAGTTCCACCGGATACCCAATGCTTATGCTTTGAAAAAAGTGCTGACATCAGAACAAAAAGTCCATATACCAGCAGAAAATAAAAAGAATTTTCAAACTGCAGGGTCTCTTTCTTCACATAATGCCGATACAACAGAATTGCAGCCATCAACACTCCAATGATTACAATCGCAATCATCTTCCATGCAAAAAAGAAATCTGTCTGTGTATCTGAATTGGCCGGAAACCAGTCAAACTGCGACAGATTTGAATTATAGGAATACATATGTACAAGCAATGGCACAAACCCCATCATCAAAATGACGGGAATCATCAGCTTATTCGTCTTTTTTAAATTTCGATATCCATTCTCACTCAAAGTTTTCTCTCCTTAGTAAACAATTTTTCTAGAATATAATACCTCTAAACCTTCGTTTTTTCAACACGTAAAATATATAATAGGTAAAAACTCTTTTTTGTTACTTGTGTGATACTTAAAAATTTTACAAATAAATGTGTATGATTGACACGATAATATAAATTTTTACACACGAAAGGAAGAAAAATGAGATTACCAAACGGATACGGCGGAGTCGTAAAACTCTCCGGCAACAGAAGAAGACCCTATGCAGCACGCATCACTACGGGCTGGCACATCAATGACATCTCTGGAAAGCGCATCCAGCACTATCAGATTCTGGGCTACGCTCCTACCCGATCAGAAGCTCTGCAGATTCTGGCACGTTACAACAATTATCCCATCGATGGGGAAACGCTGAAATTAACCTTCCGGGAAATTTATCTCCGATGGTCCGAAGAAAAGTTTCCTACCATCTCCCACTCCAACATCAAAGGCTATCGGGCAGCCTATGCCACTTGTGAAAACATTGCTGATATGCCATTTCACAATTTGAGACTCAATGATTTACAGCAGGTGATTGATCACAGCGGCAAGAACTATCCTACCCTGAAAAAAATCCGTGTTCTCTTTAACCAGCTCTATTCTTATGCCATGAAGCACGAAATTGTCTCAAAAGATTATTCTGCCTATGTAAATATTTCGAAATACAAAGACCGAAATCCTAATAAAATCATACGAAGCTGTTTTTCCACTTCTGAAATTGCTCTCCTGTGGAAACACAAAAACGATCCCTATTGCCAGACAGTCCTCATGCTGATATACAATGGTGTCCGTGTCTCAGAGCTTTTAGATCTGAAAAAAGAAAATGTTCATCTGTCCGAACAATATTTTGATGTCATTGACAGCAAAACCGAAAACGGCATTCGAAAAGTTCCGATTGCTGACAAAGTACTCCCCTTTTACCAGCGCTGGCTTCATGACTGTTCTGATTGTGAATATCTCATCCATACTCTGGACAGCCAGCATTTTACCTATTATATGTATTACCACAATGTTTTCCAGCCTCTGATGTTTCGTCTGCACATCGATCATACACCTCACTGCTGCCGGCACACCACGATTTCCCTGCTCGCCGAAGCACATGTCGATCAGACTACCATCAAAAAAATTGTCGGTCATTCCGGCGCTATGTCCCTGACAGAACGAATTTACACACATCTGGATGTACCTGCGCTGGTCGAAGCCATTAATCAGATTTAATCGCTTCTTGTATGTTGCTTGCGTGTTACTTGTAGAAGTGATTTTGCCCCAAACTCTATTTACAAATCCAGTATTTCCAACACTTCCACGCAAAATACCATGCGTATTTCCGGTTAAGGTAACTTACAAGACTTCTACAAAGAAGAGTGCTAAGGCAAAGACAAAGAAACTTACTTACACACTGAAAGTTGCTAAAGTAGGCGTTGCTTTATCTGGAGATTCAGTAGTAGCTATTGGAAGCACAACTAAGTTAACAAATACTAAGAAAAATTCTTCAAGAGCTAAGATTACTTACACGTCAAGCGATGATTCTATCGCAACAGTAGCAGCTGACGGTACAGTAACTGGTGTTAAGGCTGGTAAGGTAACAATCACAGCTAAGATTACCGTTGGTAAGGATTCAGCTACAACTACTAAGGATGTAGAAGTAAAGAATGTTATTTTAAAGTCCGCTGCTCAGAAGAAGGCTTCACAGATTGTAGCAACATTCGCTGGTGATACTTCTAAACTTGATAAGAAGGATATCACTATTACAAATACAGCTAACAATGTTGTATATCCTGTAAAGGCAATCAGCGTTGCTGCTGACAAGAAGACTGTAACTATTGACACTTTCTCTGAAATGAATGATGCCAAGGAATATTCTGTAAAGTATGACGGAACAGAAGTTAAATTTACTGCTACAGATGGCGTTGTTGCTGATGTAGCCCTTGATAAAATAACAATTGTTAAGGGATCTGCTGGTTCTGTTGTTAAGGCTCAGTTCTTAGACAAAAACAATATTGTTGTTAAAGAATTTACTCTTTCAGATGCTAAGAGTGAGGGAAGTGTTGATTACAGCTTTACTGAAAACAAAGGTTATACAGACGGTGATAAGCTTGTGTTATTAAATACTGGCGATACTGCTACTGCGGAAGTAACATATCACACATTGAAGTATGATCAGACAACAGGTGCTGAAACTGGTAAGATCACAAAGAAAATTACAGTTACAGCAGTTGAAGACGATGCAACATTATCTGACTTCAATTATACCATTAACGACAAAGCTACACTTGTTAACTGGAACAATGAAGTTAAGACAAACAATAAACTTGCATATGGTGATACTGCATACGCGTTCATTTACATCAAGAATTCTAATGGAGATGATGTAACTTCTCAGTATAAAGTTGAGTCAAGCGACAACAGTGTATTACTTCTTGCACAAACGCCTCTTCAGTCATCTGGTGACTTCAAGGGATCTGCTGGTGTAAAAGTTACTGGTGTGAAGGCAGGAACCGCTTACATCAATGTATTAAATGCAGACGGAAAAGTTATTAAGTCTTTACCAGTTGTTGTTCAGGATATCAGAAAACTTACAACTGTTAAGTGTGATGACATCACTGTAACAAATACAAAAGACGTTAATAATGTAGATTCTGCAAAGTTTGAAGCATATGATCAGTACGAAAAGAAAACCGATATTTCTTCTATTGATACAACAATCGTAAGTGCTCCAAGCAAGGATACAACAAATACAAAGGGTAAGTCAGCAAATGGATTTGTAACTCTTGATGGAACTGATAAGTATAAGGTAGATGCTTCTGGCTTAGTGGAAGGAACATATTCTGTTAAGATCGAAGCTTCCACAACAGATTCTAATTGCGATAAGAATGTTAAAGTTTCACGTATCGTAAATATCAAAGTTGTTTCTGTAGACACAGCTAAAGATGCTGCTTCATACAAGCTTAATGTTTCAACTGCTAAGACAGATCTTGCTGTTGCATACGGAACATCTGAATCTGATATTCTTGGTAAGCAGGTAACTGCTACTGTTGATAAGTATATTAAGGGTGCTAAGGTTGAGGCTGATATTCAGGATGAGATTACAATTAAGAATCCAGACGGTACAACCGTAAGTACTAATGGTGCGATTAACTTCTATACAGCAACAAGTGGCAGTGCAATCACACTTGCAGATAATATCAAGACAGGAACTTATAAAGTTGAGGCTACTATCATCAACAATAACGGCAAGGATGTAACTTTCAGTACTACATTTGTTGTTGAGAATACTCAGAGTAAAGCTATTGCCAAGATTGATAAGAAGAATCAGTCTGGCAGCACCGCTAAAGATATTCTTACATCTGTATTAGAATACAGCTATGAGGGTGTTAAGCAGAATCTTGATATTGTAAGTGTTGATTCCAAGGAAAATGGTAATGTTATTTATATCAAGTCCGCAAAAGTTAATGTAAAGATTAATAATGTTGGCACATTACTTACTGTTGATTGTGATATTAACACAGCATTTACAAAATAATTTATTTGTCCTTAACAAGTAAATTTCACGCAAGACCGGGACTTATGTTCCGGTCTTGTTTTTTAAGGAGTAGAATACTGTGAGTAAAAAAAACTATGAAAAATCTGCAGGCATAGCCCTTGCTTTTGTCCTTGGAGTTATATTAATTTTTACAATAATATTTCCAATTAATGTATCTGCAAAAACACTGGTTCATGAACAATCCATCACGGCAAACGCTTTTGATGCACATAAATATAAATTTAAAATTAATACAACTTCTGATCTTGAAATTAATCTTTATGTTCCATCACCGGTTGGGGTTACCTTCACTGTAAAAAACAACTCCGGAAAAGTAGTTGGAAACCCTATGGTATTAACAAATTATGACGACTCATGGATATTAGATGGACGTGGATGGTATACATACAAGTACGTCGTTAATCAATTAAAAA
>ERZ773277.406-NODE-406-length-51181-cov-40.201541_pt1 | contig 51181 bp, 40 predicted proteins | sample MGYA00511957_ERZ773277 | MGnify/ENA primary metagenome ERZ773277 (study PRJEB29015, sample SAMEA2737800) | human gut metagenome | biome: human gut; feature: human-associated habitat; material: faeces | place: China | collected 2012 ... | reverse complement strand
TTGCCGGCGCCGTAGTTCTGGCCGACGAAGGTCGTGCATGCCTGACTGAAGGAGTTGAGCACGTCGTAGGCGATGATCTCGATGTTGAATGCTGCACTCGAGGCGGCCATGACGACCGTGCCGAGGCTGTTGATGGCCGACTGGATGATGATGTTCGACAGCGAGAAAATGGCGGTCTGGATGCCGGCCGGCAGGCCGATGCGCATGATCTTGTTGAATGCGTTGCGGTCGATGCGCAGCTCCCGCAGCTCGACGCGCACAAGGTCGCCGTGCAGCAGACGGCGCAGCAGCAGCACGGAGCTGACTGCGTTCGAGAGCACCGTTGCGATGGCGACGCCGTTGACGTTCATCTTGAGCACGATGACGAAAAACAGGTTGAGGATCACGTTCAGAATACCGGAGACCGTCAGCGCGGCCAGCGGCATCTTCGTGTCGCCGATGCTGCGGAAAATGGCGGCCTCAAAGTTATAGAGCAGGATGACCGGCATGCCCAGCAGGTAGATGCGCAGGTAGGACAGCGCGAGCGGATACACATCCTCCGGCACGTTGAGCAGACCCATGAGCCCGCCCGCAATCAGCTGCCCGAAGAGCGCCACGAGCACGCCGCCGACGAGCGCCGTGACGATGGAGGTGTGCACGGCGCGGTGCACGGTCTCGCGGTCGCCGCGGCCGATGGCATTGGCGATGACGACGTTCGCGCCGAGTGCGATGCCGATGAACAGATTCAGCAGCAGCCCGATGACCGGACTGTTTGCGCCGACGGCGGCCACGGCGACCGTGCGCAGCTCACCCGTGAAGTTACCGACGACGGCGACGTCGGCCGCGTTGAACAGCTGCCCGAGAATGCCGGTCGCCGCGACCGGCAGGGCATAGCGCGGGAGCTTGCTCCAGAGCGGCCCGTTGAGCATGTCCATATGCCGCTGTTTGGTCATTGCCTGCATAATTTCCTCACCTTTTGTTTGAAATGCGTAAAAATCCAAAGACATATCATAAGGGAAGCGCAGCCGGGAATCAAGACCAAATTTGTATAATTTCCTATCAGTTTGCAGAAAACCTCATTGCATTTGCGCGCGCATCTGCAAAAGCGTGTTCTCCCGGCAAAAAGGAAGACCCTTTTGATAGTCCGAACCCCGCTCCGGGTACCGGAGCGGGGTTGAACGCGGTGTTTAATTGATCTTGAGCGTCTCCCAGAGGCTGTTGACAAAGGTCAGCGTGTCCTGATCGAGGTTGCGGTAGGCGCTGCGGTTGTATTCGTCGCGGAATGAGCCGATGCCGGGGTAGAGGATGTCCATCGTGTCCTCGCCCATGTCCTCGATGTATTCCGGGTCTTCGTACACGAGCCGGTTCGGTGAGGCGTAGTAGATATATTCGGCGTTGGCGACGGCTGCCTCGCGGCTGAGCATGAAGTTGATGAAACATTCAGCCAGCTCCTGGTCCTGACAGCAGGATGGGATGCACATGGCGTCGATGAAGTAGTTCGTCTCGTCGGGGTAGTAAAACTGCAGATCGACGTTTTCCGCCTGCGCGTCGCACATCGTGAAGTAATCGCCCGCATAGTAGGATGCGACGGCGGCCTCTCCGGACTCCATCATATTGTAGATCTCGTCCATGACGTAGCTCTTGACGAGCGGACGCTGGTCAACGAGTGCCTGCAGCGCCTGCTCCCACGCAGCGTGGTTGGTGGTGTTGACATCGATGCCGGCGCGGTACATGGCCGTGCCGAGCGCGTCGCGTGCATTGTTGTACTGCAGGATATTGCCGGCGTACTTCGGGTTCCACATGAGATCCCAGCTGCCTGTGTCGGCCTCATCAACGACGTTTGCGTTGTAGATCACGCCCACGATGCCGTAGGTATACGGCACGGTGTAGGTGTTGTCCGGGTCATAGTACAGGCTGCGGAAGTCCTCGGAGATATACTGGTAGTTCGGGATGTTGTCGTAATTAAGCGGCAGAAGCATATCCTCAGACTCCATGCGCGCGATCATATAGTCCGACGGGATGACCACGTCGTAGCTCACGGCGCCGCTCTTGAGCTTTGCATACATGTCCTCGTTGCTCGCGTAGGTGTCGTAGTTGACCTTGACGGGTACGCCGTAGGTCGCCTTGTACCACTCCTCGAACGCCGTGATGGTGTTGAGCGAATCGTCCGAGCCGTCGGAGATGTATTCGCCCCAGTTGTAGACGTTGAGCACGCGCGTCTCCTGCCGGCTGCTGTAGATGCTGATGCCGGCGATGAGCAGTGCGGCGGCCGTCAGGATGCCGACGGCGGCGCGCACGGGACGGCGGCTGCCGCCGCTGCGTGCGGAACGGGCGGGCTTGCCCTCGCGCTTGGCGCGGCGGGCGTCGCGGATACGCTGTGTGTCATCCTCGTCGACGAGGTTGGTCAGCAGCAGCAGCGCGAGAATGACGAAGAAGATGATCGTTGCCAGTGCGTACATCTTCGGCGTGACGGTCTTTTTCGTCATGTTGTAGATGCGGATCGGGAGCGTCTGGAAGCCGCTGCCCTGCGTGAAGTAGCTGATGACGAAATCGTCGAGCGAGAGCGTGAAGGCCATGATCATGCCGGTGATGATGCCGGGCAGGATCTCCGGCACTTCCACGCGGAAGAAAGCGCGCACCGGCGTGCAGCCGAGGTCCATTGCGGCCTCAGGCAGCGCACGGTCCATCTGCTGCAGCTTCGGCAGCACCTGCATGATGACATACGGCAGACAGAACGTGATGTGCGCCGCGAGCATTGACCAGAAGCCGAGACTCGTGGTCGCGCCGAGCAGCCGTCCGAAGAACACGAACATGAGCATGAGCGAGATGCCGGTAATGATGTCCGGATTCATCATGGGGATGTCGGTCGCGGTGTCGAGCGCGGCGCGCAGATATTTGCTGCGGAGCTTGTTCATGCCAACGGCGGCGGCCGTGCCCATCACGGTCGAGACGATCGATGCGATCACGGCGAGGATGAGCGTGTTTTTGAGCGCGTTGAGCGTTTCGGCATCACGAAACAGCTCGTAATACCATTTCAATGAGAAGCCGGAAAAGACCGACAGGCTCTTTGCGTCGTTGAACGAGAACACCAGCAGGATCGCGATCGGCGCAAACAGAAACACGAAGATGAGGGCGGTGTAGATTTTTGCAGCTCGTTTCATATCACACACCTCCGTAGACGCGCTTGTTCGTGCCGCGCTTCATCAGCGCCATGGCCGCCAGCAGGATCAGCATGAGGATGAAGGCAATGGCGGCGGCAAAGTGCAGGTTGTTGGCCACGTACTGCCCCTCAATGGCGTCGCCGATGAGGAAGAACTTGCCGTTGCCGAGCTTCTGCGAGATATAAAAGGTGCTGATCGACGGGATGAGCACCATCGTGATGCCGGACACGACGCCCGGCAGGCTCAGCGGGAAGATGACCCGGCGCAGCACGCCGAGACTGTTGCAGCCGAGGTCGCGCGCGGCCTCGATCAGGCGCGTGTCCATCTTGGCCATGACCGAGTAGATCGGCAGGATCATATACGGGAAGTAGTCATAGACCATACCGATGACGACGGCGGCCTCCGTGCCGATAATGTGCGCCTGCCCGAGATGCAGCGCGGAAAAGAGCGCGTTGAGCAGGCCCGTGTCCTGCAGGATGGTCATCCACGCGTAGGTGCGGATGAGGAAGTTCATCCACATCGGGATCATGATGAGCGTGATGATCGTCTTTTGCGTGCGCGGTGCGGCGCGCGCGATGATATATGCGATGGGGTAGCCCATGAGCAGGCAGACGGCCGTGGAGATGACAGCCAGCTTCACCGAGCGCCAGAAGATGAGCAGGTAGGTGTGTACCTCGCGCGTGGCGCCGCTGTCGTCGGTGATCGTGCTCACGGCGGTGAAGAATTTCGTCAGGTTTTCGGTCGTGAACCGGAAGCTCTCATCCGTGAACGCATAGTAGGCCACGAATACGAGCGGCACGGCCACAAAGATGACCGCCCACACGGAATACGGTGCGAGCGCCAGACGCTGCGCCAGCGAGGCGCGGCGGTTTTCGGTGCGGATGCGGCTGCTCATTCGTCCGGCTCACTTTCTGCGTCCGAGAGCTCGTCCAGCTCGTTGCTGAACGAGGAGTAGTCGCCGTACATGCCCGAATACTCGGACTTTTTCATGATGTGGATGGCGTCGGGCTCGATATAAAGGCCGACCTCCGCGCCCTCGTCGACGTAGTCCGTCGTCTGGATCATCCACTTGAAGCCGTTGATGTCGATGATGATCTCATAGTGCACGCCCATGAACGTGATGGACGTGACCGTGCCGCGCAGCATGCCCTGCTCGATGGGCACGATATCCACATCCTCCGGACGGATGACGACGTCGACATTCTCGTTTTTGGCAAAGCCCTTGTCCACGCACGTGAACGTGTGGCCGGAGAACGTGACGCTGAAATCCTTGCGCATGATGCCGTCGACGATGTTGCTCTCACCGATGAAGTCGGCCACGAAAGCGTTTTCCGGCTCATTATAGATATCGATCGGCGTGCCGATCTGCTGGATGCGCCCTTCCGACATGACGACGATGGTGTCGGACATGCTCAGCGCCTCCTCCTGATCGTGCGTGACGAACACGAACGTGATGCCGGTGGCCTTCTGGATGTTCTTGAGCTCCTGCTGCATGTCCTTGCGCAGCTTCAGGTCGAGTGCGGCGAGCGGCTCGTCGAGCAGCAGCACGCGCGGACGGCTCACGAGTGCACGCGCGATGGCGACGCGCTGCTGCTGGCCGCCGGACAGACGCGTGACGTTGCGCCGCTCAAAGCCCGTGAGCTTGACGAGCGCAAGCATCTCGTTGACCTTCTGCTCGATCTCGTCGCGCGGCAGCTTCTGCTCGCGCAGCGGGAAGGCAACATTTTCAAACACGTTCAGGTGGGGGAAGAGGGCATAGCGCTGAAAGACGGTGTTGATGTTGCGCTTGTGCGGCGGAATGTCGTTGATGCGCTCGCCGAGGAAGAGAATGTCCCCCTGATCGGGCGTTTCGAAGCCGCCGATCATGCGCAGGGTCGTGGTCTTGCCGCAGCCGGAGGGGCCGAGCAGCGTGAGGAATTCGTTGTCGTAGATGTCGAGGTCGATGCTGTCGAGAACGGTTTCGCCGTCAAATTGTTTGGTGACGCCCCGGAGCTCAATGACTTTTTTCATGGTTGATGTCCCCCTTCAGGCACAAAAAACGCCGCTGCAAAGTCAGCAGCGGCGCTTGTGAGCGAGACAAATCCGATTGGCGCACGTCGGCACGCAGCCGCGTCCGGCCCGTGCACACCGTTCCCAACAGAATGTCGTGTCTTGAGAGTCTATATAGCAAAGATTACTTTTACTACTCTTATTGACCATTTCACAAGTTTGGATGCTGAAAGCAGCCTGGTTTTAAGTGACCAACTTATAAAACTTGAGCTTTTAACTCAATCAATAAGGCAACAGAAGTTGCCACCGCACATGCGTGCGGTTTGCGGCATTCGACCCGGCTGTCCGTATGGCCTTGGCCGGCGTGCGGGGCACGGCGGCGGTCGCATCTTGCTTCGGAAAGACTCTGAAGATCATTCCAATTGAGACGCTTCATTTTATCAGGAATCATTCTGCCTGTCAATCATTTTTCGACGAAATTCCTGCCTCTTAACACGGCAAAAATTCACGCTTTGTGTATGGTTTACATAATGATGAGCAAAACAGAAGAAAAGTTCGTCAATTTCATGACCCACAAATGTTTTTGCTGAAAAATCATGAGATTGCGTTTCCCACCAGACTTGTATGATTTGAACGAAAGCGGTTTACATAACGCAACTTCTTTCGGCATTTTTGTGCAATGCTTATGAAAAGTTGACAAAAAAGAAACCAGATATTTGTCATTCTTTTCACTTGAAAGATTCTGGTGTGCGCGCTATCATAATCTTAGCAATGTGTTTACACTTTGTTCTTAGTTTGTTCATGACCTGCATGAAAGCATACTATGAAAATTCTGCATCGAACGGGGAGGACAGCGAATGACCCGCGAAGAAGCGCTCGACAAACTGTGCCACAGTTATTCGGGATATTTTGATGTTGTGCGCCACGAGGAGCCGAAGGGCCATCTGGTCGCGGAGGCCGGGCTGCACATCCACTCTGAGAAATATGTTCTGGTCAAGGCCGCCAAGCTCTGGGAGGCCGACAACAACGAATATGTCTACATTTTCTCGGTGCCCGTGCTCACGAAGGAGATCTTCGAGCAGTGCCGTGAGCAGGCGCGTGTTGACGGCCTGCAGCGGATCGAGCCGGGTCCGAACCATATGTGCTCTTATATCACGGCGATCTTTTTGTGTGACACCTGTGAGCCGGATGCGCTGCGCGCCCTGCGCCGCACACGCATTTATAAGAGCTTCAAGCTCGCCTTCCACGGCTGGATGGATTACCACACCGGCGTTGCGGAGCTGAGCACCGGCAAAACGGCTGCCAACGGCAGCGGACGCAGTACAGCACAGTTGTTGAAGACAACACTGTTTAAGAATATGAAAGAAGGGAGTTAATTCAATGAATGCTGCTGTAATTCTGATTATTGGTATTGTCATTCTCGCCCTGGGCTATGTGTTCTACGGCGGATGGCTGTCCAAACAGTGGGGTATCGACCCGTCCCGTACTACCCCGGCTCACGAGCTGGAAGACGGTATGGACTACTGCCCCGCAAAAGCCCCTGTCCTGATGGGACACCACTTCTCCTCCATCGCGGGTGCCGGCCCGATCAACGGTCCTATTCAGGCCGCTGTTTTCGGCTGGGTCCCGGTGCTGCTGTGGGTCCTCATCGGCGGTATCTTCTTCGGCGGTGTGCATGACTACGGCGCACTGTTTGCGTCTGTCCGCAACAACGGCCAGTCCATCGGCACCGTTGTTGAGAGCAGTATCGGCCAGAAGGCGAAGCGTCTGTTCATCATCTTCTCTTACCTGACCCTGATCCTGGTCGTGGCCGCGTTTGCGTCCATCGTTGCCAATACGTTCAAGGCCACCTATCTGGAGAGCGGCGCTGTCGATATGGCGAAGTCTGCTGCCAACGCGACCACGGCGATCATCTCGCTGCTGTTCATCGTCCTGGCGATCTTCTTCGGTTTCTTCGTGTACCGCAGAAACGCGCCTCTGGGCGTGTCCACGCTCATCGGCGTTGTTGCCATCGCCGTGATCATGTGGCTCGGCATCAAGTGGCACCCGATCTACCTCAGCTACCAGACCTGGATGATCATCTGCGGCATCTACATCCTCGTGGCTTCCGTCACGCCTGTGTGGATCCTGCTGCAGCCGCGTGACTACCTCAGCTCCTTCCTGCTGTACGCTATGATGCTCCTCGCACTCATCGGCGTCGTCGGCGCGCATCCGTCTCTCGACATGCCCGCCTTCACCGGCTTCGTTGACACCGTCGCTCCGACGGGCAGCTCCCTTGGCTATATGTTCCCGGCCCTGTTCGTGACCATCGCCTGCGGCGCGATCTCCGGCTTCCACTCCCTCGTTGGCTCCGGCACGACTGCCAAGCAGCTCAACAACGAGAAGGACGCGCAGCCCATCGCCTACGGCGGCATGCTCATTGAGTGCGTGCTCGCGCTCGTTTCCCTGTGCGCCGTTGCGTACATCTGGGAGAGATACAAGACCGGCGAAGTCGTCACCCCGACCGTCGTCTTTGCGACCGGCCTGTCCGAGATGCTCGGCAAGGTCTTCGGCGCAGGTGCTGTCAATGTCACCTACACGCTGATGGTTCTGGCCGTCTCCGTGTTCTGCCTGACCTCTCTGGATACCGCGACCCGTCTGGCTCGCTACATGTTCCAGGAGTTCTGGCTCAAGCCCGGTGAGAAGGTCTCCGACCCGACCGTTACCGGCGCGCGCAAGGTTCTCTGCAACCCGTACGTCTCCACTGCGATCACCGTCGTGCTCGGCATCGCGCTCGGCATGACCGGCTATGCGAAGATCTGGCCCCTGTTCGGCGCTGCCAACCAGCTCCTCGCCGGCCTCGGCCTGCTGGCCGTCGCCGCCTGGCTCGGCAAGATGGGCAGAAACAACAAGATGTTCATCTTCCCGATGATCTTCATGATCCTCGTGACGCTGACCTCTCTGGTGTTCACCATCAAGGCTCAGATCGTCGGCATCATCGCCGGCGGCCAGGGCGTTGCCTGGTTCTACATCCGTGGCATTCTGGCTGTCCTGCTGGTCATCCTTGCAATCGACCTCGTCATCGAGGGCGGCAAGGCGATCGCGTCTAACAGCAAGAAGGCTGAGCAGGCTTAATCGCTGCACAGCGCAAAATGTAACCCCTGTGTGGGCGCTCTGCTTCGGCAGAGCGCCCATTTTTTGCTTGCGGATTTCCGTTCCGGCAGCGCACTCTTTTCATTTTCAGTTGCAAACGGCGGGGAAACATGGCATACTGTAGGCAGTATTCACACGGGAGGTGCAGCCATGAAACGCAGCGAGCAACGCGAACAGAACATCCAGCGGGTCATTTGTGTGGCGCAGTCACTGTTCATCGCCGACGGCATTGCCGCGACGCCCATCAGCCGCATCGCCGAGGCCGCCGGCCTGACACCGACGTCGCTGTATCGCTATTTCCGCAACAAGGACGCGCTTGTCTTTGCCGCGTGGCGCGATGCATTGGCGACGTTTTTCTCGGATTTCATGGCGCAGTATACCCGCGAGGCCGCGTCCTGCAAGAACGGGTATGAAAAGTTCGTCGTCTGCATGCACATCTATTTTCGCACATATGACCGCCGGCCGGAGTGGTATGACTACACGCGTGAGATGTTCTCCGCCTACTCGGAGAAGGGGACGGGCAACGACGTCAACAATGTCTTCTGGAAGTATTACGACCGCGAGATCCCCGTCCCGGCGCTCAAGGCGCTGCGCGAGGGCGTGGCCGACGGATCGATCCGGCCGGATGTGAACATCTATGCCGTGTACCAGTGCCTGCTCAACGCATATACCGGCACGACGATCTATGAGAACCTGTCCTTCGGCGTCTCTCCGGTCGCGGTCGTGCAATTCACCGGCGAGCTGCTCGTCAACTACATCAAAAATGAGCCGAGCACACCCGCGTTGTGTAACAAAACTGAAAAAGCGCAAGATGTGTAACAAAAGATACAGAGCGGACGCGCCGGTTTGATAAGATAATATCATCTGGTTTTCTTTTTTTTACACAGATATGTTAGTGACAGTAACATATGGACAAATACCGCGGAGGTGAGTAGTACGGAGAAGAATAGAACCAAGCGTTCCTACGATTTCACGCCGTGTCTGCCGTTTTGGGATGCGCTCACAAGCTCCCAGCAGCAGATGCTGCGCCTGAACACCATCGTCCGCTCATACCGCGCGGGGGACAATGTGGTGTTTTCCATGCCGGAGCGAAACGGACTTTTCCTCGTGCTCTCCGGCGGACTGCGTGTGTTTATCGCGACGGATACCGGCCGCGAGATCACACTGCTGTCGGTCGTCAGCGGCGGCTGCTGCGTGCTCAACACGCTCGACAGCGCAGAGCCGGGCGACACAATGCCCATCCTGCAGGCGAGCAGTGATGCCGTGTTTGCCTATATCAACATCGTTGCGCTGCGTCCGCTTTGCGCCGAGGCCCCGGTCGTGGAGCAGTTTCTGCGCAGCACTGCGGCGCGCAATGTACAGAAGGTGCTCAATAACATTGAGTATTATTTCTTCCACCCGCTGCGCAGCTGCATCGCGCGCGTCGTGCTTGAAAAAGCCGATGCACACCCCGAGGACGGCTTCGCGCGCATCACGCACGAGGAGATCTCGCACCACCTCGGCACGACCAGAGAGGTCATCAGCAGAGAGCTTGAGGGCATGCGCCAGATGGGGCTGCTGCAGACCGGCCGCGGGAAGATCTACGTGCTCGACCGCTCCGCACTTGAGAGTATGGCCAATTTATAGGAAGTTTTTTCTCCGATTTCATAGATGGCAAGGCTGCTTGGAAGCGCGATTTCGCTTCCAAGCAGCCTCTTTTTTGTGCTAAACGACACATTCGAATCGGACATGCGGCGAAAAACAGTCAAAATACACAATGAAAAGTCGTCAAACTTGTGACATTCAACAAAACCGCACGGTCATGTTTAATTACGGCCATTTGTGTAACAAATGGTGCAGTAAAGACGGCAAAATGCGCTATATTGATAATTGTCAAACGAAAGCTTCTTTTTTTTCGAAGTAAGTGTTAGTGACAGTAACAGAAGAAACCGTGCAGACGGACTGCACAAAAAATACGGAAAACACATCATGAATGGGAGGTACACAGAATGTATTACAGCAGCGGTAACTATGAGGCGTTTGCAACGCCGAAAAAACCCGAAGGCATCGATGGCAAGTCGGCTTACGTCGTCGGCACCGGTCTGGCCGGTCTGGCAGCGGCCTGCTTTTTGATCCGCGATGCACAGATGCCCGGTGAGCACATCACGCTCTTTGAGCACCTGCCCGTAGCCGGCGGCTCCTGCGACGGCATCTACGATGCGACCAAGGGCTTCATCATGCGCGGCGGCCGTGAGATGGATAACCACTTCGAGTGCATGTGGGATCTGTTCAAGTCCATCCCGTCGATCGTGAACCCGGGCGAGACGATCTTCTCCGAGTACTACTACCTCAACAAGGAAGACCCGAACTTCTCCCTGTGCCGCGTCACCGAGAAGCAGGGCCAGGACGCCCATACCGACCGCAAGTACGGCCTGACGCCGGGCGCCGCCACGCAGCTGCTCAAGCTGTTCATGGCGACCAACAAGTCCCTCGAGGATAAGAAGATCGATGACGTGTTCGACGATGAGTTCTACGCCACGAACTTTTGGACCTACTGGCAGACCATGTTCGCGTTCGAGAAGTGGCACAGCGCCCTTGAGATGAAGCTCTACCTGCAGCGCTACATCCACCACATTGACGGTCTGCCCGATTTGAGCGCGCTGCGTTTCACCCGCTACAACCAGTATGAGTCCATGATCCTCCCGATGTGCAAATACATCACCGACCACGGCGGAAAGGTGCTCTTCGACACCACGGTCACGAACATCGTCTGCGACTGCACCGAGGACAAGAAGGTCGCCAAGAAGATCGAGTACACCCAGGGCGGCGTGGAAAAGGTCATCGAGTTGACCGAGAACGATCTCGTCATCTGCACCAACGGCTGCCAGGGCGACGCGTCCGCTTACGGCGACAACACCCATGCACCGGTCGTGACGGTCAAGAACGGCGAAGGCCCGTCCGTCGAGATGTGGAAGAAGCTCGCCGCGCAGGATCCGGCCTTCGGCCGTCCCGAGAAGTTCTTCAAGGACATCAAGGAGACCAGCTGGGAGTCCTGGACGGTCGACACGGCCAACAAGCAGATCCTCGATGCGATCCAGAAAATCTGCAAGCGCGACCCGCTCTCCGGCAAGGTCGTCACCGGCGGCATCGTCACCTGCCGCGATTCGAGCTGGCTCATCAGCTGGACCATCAACCGTCAGGGTCAGTTCCAGGAGCAGCCGAAGGATCACTGCCTGATCTGGGTCTACGGCCTCAACTGCTGGGACGACAAGGGCGACTTTATCAAGAAGAACATGTGCGACTGCACCGGCATCGAGCTGGCGGCAGAGTGGCTGTACCACATCGGCATCCCCGAGGATCAGATTATGGATCTGGCCACGAACGAATGCAACACCACGCCGTGCATGATGCCTTACGTCACCACGTTCTTTGAGCCCAGAGCCGAAGGCGACCGCCCGAAGGTCGTGCCCGACGGTTCGGTCAACCTCGCGTTCGTCGGCCAGTTTGCCGATACCCCGCGCGACACCGTGTTCACCACCGAGTACTCCATCCGCACCGCGATGGAAGCGGTCTACACGCTCTGCAACGTCGACCGCGGCGTGCCCGAGGTCTGGGGCAGCGTGTATGATATCCGCGACCTGCTCTACGCCACCAGCAAGCTGCTCGACGGCAAGAAGCCGCTGGAGTTCCTGCTCCCGTCGGTGCTGCCGCTGCTCGACCTCGTCAAGGAGCCGCTGGTCAACAACGTCGTGGTGGATCTGCTCAAGAAGTATAACATCGTCTGACGTACCACCCGTTAGATGTCGCATCCCCCTTTGCCCCGGCAGCCTCGGCTGCCGGGGCATCTTGCGTAGTAGGTCGGCAGGGGAACGCGAAAAGCAAAGACGCCGCAGCTGCGGCGTCTTTGCTTCTGGATTCCGATGCTATTCCGTTACGACGGGGAAGGAGATGCACACCGCAAAGCCTGCGCCCCAGTCGGACGCGGCGCTGAGCGTGAGCCCGAGCTCCTTTGCGATCTCGCGTGCGAGGTAGAGGCCCATGCCGGTGGCCTTGCTCTTTTCGTGACCGGAGTCACCGGTGAAGCCCTTTTCAAACACATACGGCAGGTCGCATGCGCGCACGCCCGGCCCGTTGTCACGGACGGTGAGGACGGTCTCGGCCGCGCTGCACGTGAGCGAAAACGTGAGTACCGGCGCATCGCTTGTGTATTTTACGCTGTTGCTCACGAGCTGCCCGAGCAGGAAACACAGCCCGCGCCGGTCGGTGAATACGGTCTCGTCCGCAAGCCGGATCTCGACCCGGAAGCCCTTTTCCTCCAGCAGCGGGCGGTAATCGTCGAGCACCTCGTCGATGCAGCTGCGTAGCGTCAGGCGCTCGAACCGATAGTCGCGCCGCGCGCCGCGCAGGCGCGCATAGTAGAGCATCTGGTCGATGAACGCCTGCATCCGGTTGCGTGCGTAGTCGAGCTTGAAGCCGACCGCCTCCGGCAGCGTGTCGCGCCGATTGTCGAGCACGAGCGTCAGCAGCGCCAGCGGCGTTTTCACTTCGTGCGCCCAGAGCTCCACGTAGTCCTCGTAGTCGTTCATCTGCGTCTGCAGCTGTGCGATGGTCTGCTGCTGCGCGCGCAGCGTTTCGCCGAGCAGGTGTGCGCTCTGCGCCTCGCACGGGGAGAGCAGACGGCACAGCGCCTGTTCGTGTGCCGCATCCGGTGCGCGCAGAAAGGCCGTGAAGGCTTGCTCTCGCCGTTTTGCCCGTGCGCAGAGCACGGCGCACACACAGGCGAACAGAAACACCGTCACCAGCACGATCACGCCGGCGGTGGCGGCAAAGGCCCTTGCATCCGCCAGCCACAGCAGCAGCGCCGCGAGCGCGTCTACCCCCAGCAGCAGTCCCAGCCACGGCAGATACTGCCGCAGATAGCTTCCGTTACGCTTCATGCGCCACCTCCAGCCGGTAGCCGACGCCGCGCACGGACACGAGCTGCTGGCGCATGCCGAGGGACGCCATCGTCTTTTTCAGCCGCGTGAGGTTGACCTGCAGCGCGTTTTCATCGATGAATTCCGTCGTGCCCCAGAGGGCGCGGCTCAGGTCGTCCTTTGTGACGGTCTGCCCGCTATGCGCCAGCAGTGTCTCGAGCAGCTTGCCCTGATTCGGCGGCAGGACGACGGACTGATTGTGGATGAAGAGCGTGTAGGTCTGCCGGTCGAGCAGGAAGTCCGCCCCCTCGAGCAGGTTCGGCCGCCCCTCGTAGCGCTTGAGGACGTTTCCGATGCGCGCCAGCAGCCGCTCTCTGCGGTAGGGCTTGGTGAGATATTCGTCCGCCCCGAGCTCGAGCGCGTGCACCTCGTCACGCATTTGGTCGCGCGAGGTCAGTACCAGCACCGGCAGGGCGCTGCGCTGCTTGACATCGCGGCAGATCTGAAACCCGCTCACCTCCGGCAGATTCAGGTCCAGCAGCACCAGATCGGGGGCGAGCGCGAGCAGCTGCCCGGTCACGTCGGAAAAGTCCGTGATCTCCGTGACGGCGTAGTCTGCGCGGCGCAGCATATCCGCAAGTTCCTCGCGCATGAGCGCCTCATCCTCCACGACGGCGATGTGCTTCATCGCGCCGCCCCCTTTCTGCGTTATTCTTCGCGTTCCGGCGCCATCAGGGTCAGCAGGTATTTGCTGCTGGACCGCTTGACGGCCGCCATGTAGATCCATTCTACCACACACAGCAGCAAAATCATAGCTCCGGCGGTGATCATCAGATCTGTCATGCCGCGCTGCGCCTGTGCGGTGAGCATACCGGAAAAGAGCGCGCGCGCGCCAAACGCGCTGCTGACCGCCGCCACGCCGACCGGCAGCCCGAAGTACCAGTTGATCTGCGCCTTTGCTGCGCGGCAGAGTGTGTCGTGCTCTGCGCCGAGGCGCACGAGCGTCCGGTAGCGGCGCGCGGCCTTTTGCTGGCCCATGAGAAACTGCACGCCGATGATGGTGTTGGCCACGACGAGGAAGATGATGGCGAGGTAAATGGTCAGGTAGCTTGCCGCGACGATGTAAAACAGCTCGCGGCCGAGGTTTTGCAGGTAGCTCTCGTATTTCAGGCCGAGCGGATTGAGCAGCGCGTTCATGTCCGCGATGGCGTTCATGAGACTCCTGCCCTCCGTCACGGACGGGGCGAGCACGCCGTCGAGGTAGACGTCATAGTCGCCCTGCGTGTAGTGCTCGAACGCCGCGTCCGGCACGATGAGCGCGAACAACATCGTGATCGACCGGTCGGTGACGACGCTCACCGACTGCACCTGCCCCACGAGCGTGAACGGTGCACCGTCAATCGTAATGGAAGAGCCCTCTGCGATCAGGCGGTTGATCAGCGCCGTGCGGCTGGCCAGGGAGACCTCACTGTCGCAGTAGACGGCGGCCTCATCGTCCGCAAGCGTCAGCTCCGGCAGACCGGCCGCGGCCAGCAGACGGTTGTAGCCGCTGAGCGCGATGAGGTGCGGATAGCTCACGGCCTCGAGCAGGTATTGCAGCTGCTGCCGCTCATCGGAGACGGGCATGGCATCGATGGTGCGCTGCAAGGCGGGGAATTTCACGGTGTTCTGGTAGTCCGTGCTCGTGCGCACGCGGCCGATGCGCATCTCGAAGAGGTCGGAAAAAGCGCCGTCGAGCCCGTGCGCCGTCAGCGTTTCGCGCACGGTGTCGGCGCTTTTGCTGTCGGTGGGGAAGGTATAGTCGAGCGTGTGTGCCTCGGCTCTGGAGGAGCGCGCGGTCGCAACGCCCGCGCCGAAGCAGCACAGCGCAGCCAAAATCAGCAGCGAACAGATTGCCAGCGCGCCGGAGCGGTGGATGACCGTCTCCTCGACCTGCCGGAAGTTAAACACCCGCAGCCGGCCTGCGCCACCGCGCCGCGCCAGCCGGTCGATGATGACACGCAGCCCGTAAAACAGCAGCAGTGTGCCCGACAGGCCGAGCGCGAGCGTGCCCGCCATATAGCGCAGGCCGCTCCACGCGTACCCGCGGATGGCAAACGTGTACGCACCGGCGAGCAGTGCCGCGCCCAGCACGAGCGCCGCGGCGTAAACGGCGGCGGGGCGCTGCCGCTTTGTGCCCTCCGGCGTCTCGGTGAGCAGCGCGCCGATCTCCTCACGCACGATCTTCCCGCTGAGGATCAGCGAGGCCAGCAGCTTGATCGCAAGAAAGCCCACAGCCGTCCAGCCGATGGCGGACAGGGAGAGCGTGAATTGGTGCCCCACAATGCCGAGCCCGACGAGCCGTGCCGTGACGAGGCTGATGACCTCCGAAATGAGCAGCGCCGCCGGCAGCCCGATGGCCAGCGCGATGACACTGCTGCGCAGATCCTCCGCCAGCAGCATGCCGAAGAGCTTGCGCCGCTGCATGCCCAGCATGAGGTACACACCGAATTCGTGCCGCCGCCGCGCGAGCTGAAAGCGGTTGGCGTAGTAGACGAGGAAAAACAGGATGCACAGCGTCATGACGTACAGCGCCGGGACGAGCGTCAGCAGCCGGTTCACGGCGTTGCTTTCCATGCGCTGCAGGAACACCATCACGTCCTGATGCGACAGGGAGAGGATGATGTAAAACGCGATGATCGCAATGAGCAGGGAGGCAAAAAACAGCCCGTTTTCCCGGCGGCTGCGGCGGCTGTTGCGCTTGACGAGTTCAGAGAACATTGGCACTGCCCCCTCCCAGCTGCGCCATCACGGACAGGATGCGCCCGTAGAATTCCTGCTGCGTCTCATCTGGCACATCGCGCCGCAGCTCGTGGAAGAGCACGCCGTCCTGAATGAAGAGGATGCGCTTGCAGTAGCTTGCGGCGTTGCAGTCGTGCGTCACCATGAGGATGGTCGTGCCGGCGTCCGTGTTCAGGCCGGAGAGCTTTTCCATGAGCGCACGGGCGTTTTTCGAGTCGAGCGCGCCGGTCGGTTCGTCCGCCAGCACGATCTCGGGGTCGAGGATGAGCGCACGCGCTGCTGCGATGCGCTGCTTCTGTCCGCCGGACATCTGCGCCGGGAACTTGTCGAGCACATCCGTCACTTCCAGATAGTCTGCAAGCTTTGTCAGCCGCTCGCGGCTTTCGGCCTCGGACACACCGTGCAGCGACAGCGGCAGGAGGATGTTCTCACGGCCGGTGAGGTTGTCGATGAGCTCAAAGTTCTGAAACAGGTAGCCGATCTCCTTGCCGCGGTAGTCGGCCAGCGCTTTTCCGTGCAGCGTCGTGACGCACTTGCCATGCAGCGCGACGGCGCCGGCGGTCGGCGCGATGACGGTCGCGATGCAGTTGAGCAGCGTCGATTTGCCCGAGCCGCTGCTGCCCATGATGCCGAGAAACTCGCCCGGCATGACCTGAAACGAGATGCCGTCGAGCGCACGGGTCAGATTCGGCTCCTTGCCGTAATATTTCTTCAGGGCTGCAATTTCGAGAATGGAGTCCATTGCACATACCTCCTTTGGATTCTGCTGCCATGGTACAACACCCGGCGCGGAAAATCCACTTACAGTGGCTGAAAGGTTTTCGCCGTTCGGCTTGACAGCTGCGCGGCGGCACGATATGCTGAAATTGCTGAAATTATACCCCCGCAACTGCCGGTTGACACATTTGACAGTCGCCTTGGTGGTGCGCAACCGGCCGATCTGGTATCCTGTCCTCAGCCGGAAACGGAAAAACAATACGGGAGGAAGCCGCTTATGCTATTGGCAGATAAGATCGTGACCCTGCGCAAGCGCGCCGGCTGGTCACAGGAGGAGCTGGCGGCACAGCTGGGCGTGTCGCGCCAGTCGGTGTCGAAATGGGAGGGCGCGCAGTCCGTGCCCGATATGCAGAAGGTCGTGCAGATGAGCCGCCTGTTCGGCGTCACGACCGATTACTTATTAAAAGAAGAGCTCGGCGAGCCGGAACCGGCCCCGGCCGAGTCGGATGCGCCGCTGCGCTGCGTGACCATGGAGCAGGCGGCGGACTATCTGGCGCTGCGGCAGGCGGCCGCGCCGAAGCTCGCGCTGGCGACGCTGCTGTGCGTGCTCTCGCCGGCGGCGCTGCTTTTGCTCGCCGCGCTCAGCGACCGGCCGGGCGCGGCTATTTCGGAAAATGCGGCGGCGGGTATCGGCCTGTGCGTGCTGCTGGTGCTCGTGGCGGTCGCGGTGGCGGTGTTCATCACGTGCGCCGCGCAGGTGAAAGCGTATGCTTTTCTGGAGACCGAGCCGTTTGAGACGGCCTGCGGCGTGACCGGCATGGTGCGTGAGCGCCGGGCGGCGGCTGCACCGGAGCACACGCGTGGAAAGGTCGCGGGCACGGTGCTGTGCATCCTGTCGGCAGTGCCGCTGTTTATCGCCGTCTGCCTGGACGGGCCGGACCTGCTGTATGTCGGGGCGGTCTGCCTGCTGCTCGTGCTGGCGGGCATCGGCAGCGCGGTGTTTGTCTCCGGCGGCGTGTATTGGGCGGCGATGGACCGCCTGCTTGAAGAGGGTGACTATGTCCGGCCGCGCAAGCGGCAGAACGGTGTTGTTGGCGCAATCAGCAGCATCTACTGGCTCGCGGTTACAGCGGCGTATCTGCTCTGGACATTCGGCCCGTGGTGGGACGCGCAGCCGCAGGACACATGGATCCTCTGGGCGGTCGCGGGGGTGCTCTACGGCGCGGTCATGGCGCTCGTGCGCGGGATTCGAAAATGAAGTGCTTGCTGGGAATAGAAAAAGAAAAGAGCCGCAGGCGGCTGCCTGCGGCATTTGCGATTCTAATTTAGGAATGTTACAGCGTGTTCTCGCCGGTCTCGAGACCGATGACCTCGTCCACCGGCAGCGAGAGGATGATGCCGTGCGCGTCCGTGCGCAGGCCGCAGGCGTCGCTGATCGCATTCATGACGGCGGCCTTTTTCTCGCGCGGCGTGACGATGACGACAAACTCCTCTTCCTCCTGCATGGAGATGCCGAGCTTGCGGCTGATACGTTCGGAATTCTGGCGGCGTCCCTTGAGGATCGTGCCGCCCATGGCGCCCGCGCTTCTGGCGGCGTCGATGGCGTCGCTGCTGTAGCCGTTGCTGAGCGCGACCCAGATGGCGGCGTAACCTGCGCCGGTTTGCATATCGGACATTTCGCTACACACCCTTTCTTCGATCTTCTGTTCTATGGTCTCGCGCAGCTGGTCGTTCATGAGCTGGAGCAGCGGCCGCTGCAGTCCCGTGATCGGGATCGTCAGCACGATGCCGCCGCCGCGCTTATGCAGCGGGATGCGCTGCTGCAGCGCGTCGAGCAGGTCGCGCACGAGAAACTTCGGCAGCATCCCGATCGTGAGCAGGCGGCTGCTGCCGCTCAGCCCGAAGATGTCGAGCATTTCCGACGGCGCCGTGCCGTGTCCCTGACACTGATAGTAGATCGGGATGCGGAAATTCTGAAACGTCTGCTCGAGCTTGCGGCGGTATTCATGGTTCGTGATGATGAGCACCATGCGCGGTGCGAGTCGGTTTTCGGAATGTATCATATCTCTTCGTCCTCCAGGTCGATGACACCGTCATCGGGCAGCAGGTCAGCTTTGTCCTCGGCCACGGCTTTGGCTCTATGTACGTAAATGACGCCCATGATCTGAATGGCGACCGGCGGCGCGAGCGCGACGAGTGCCACCACGCCGAAGGCGTCCGTGACGACGTTGCCGCCGAGCGCGGTGCACGCGCCCATGGCCAGCGGCAGCAGGAAGGTAGAGGTCATGGGCCCGCTCGCCACGCCGCCGGAGTCGAAGGCGATGCCCACGAACACGGACGGCACGAACCGCGCGAGGATGAGTGCGAGCGCGTAGCCCGGCACAAGGATCCAGTAGATGCTGATGCCGGTCAGCACGCGCACCATTGACAGCATCACCGCGCAGGCCACGCCGATGGACAGCGCCGTGTTCATCATGCTCTGCGACACCGTGCCGCCGGTGACATCCTCGACCTGCTTGTTGAGCACCTGCACGGCGGGCTCGGCCTTGACGATGTAGTAGCCGATGAGCGCGCCGATCGGTATGAGCACCCAGCGGTACGTGCTGTCCGCCAGGCCTGAGCCGAGTAGGTTGCCCACGGGTGTAAAGCCGATGTTCACACCGGTCAGAAACAGGATCAGACCGATGACGGTGTACAGGAAGCCGACGCCGGTGCGCAGCAGCTGCCGCCGGCGGTAGTGGTGCGTCAGCAGCTGGAACAGCACGCACACCGCTACGATCGGCAGGATGCTCAGCAGCACTTCCTTCGCGTAGTCCGGCAGGCCGATGGCGAACTGCTGCGCCACGTCACGCGTCGTGACGACTGGCGCGATCTCCACGGCGGAATAGATCGCATCGCTCGGATGGTAGAAGATGCCGAGCAGCAGCACCATCAGGATCGGCCCGACGCTGCACAGCGCGACCAGACCGAAGCTGTCGTCATCGTGCCCCTGCGCGGTGCGCAGCGCCGACACGCCGACGCCCAGCGCCATGATAAACGGCACGGTGATCGGCCCCGTCGTGACGCCGCCGGCGTCAAATGCGACGGCGAGAAAATCCTTCGGGGAAAACAGCGTCAGCGCAAACAGCAGCGCGTACGCGATCAGCAGACACTTTGCCAGCGACGCGCGATAGAAGATGCGCAGCACGGCCAGCGCCAGAAAGACGCCTACGCCGACGGCGACTGTCCAGATCAGGACGTTGTTGGGGATGGACGCGACCTGATTTGCCAGCACCTGCAGATCCGGCTCTGCGATGGTGATGATCGTACCGAGCGCGAACGACACGAGCACGACCAGAATGACCTTTTCACGTTTTGCCAGCGTCTTGCCGACACCCTCGCCGAGCGGGGTCATGGACATTTCGGCGCCGAGCTGGAAAAAGCCCATGCCGAAAATCAGCAGCACGGCACCGGTCAGAAACAGCGCCAGCGTGCCGATCTCCATCGGGACGAGCGTGATGCTCAGCACCAGCACGATCAGTGTGATCGGCAGGACGCTGGAGAGAGATTCCTTTACTTTTTCTTTCAGCTTTTCATTCATACGGTTGCGGTGGTCCTCCTTTCGCGGGGTGATTCAGGATCGCTGCAAGACCGCATTGCAGTCCGTCAGGTGCGGTTGAGAATGGCCATGAACTCCTCGCCGGTGATGGTCTCCTTCTCGTAGAGATACTTGGCCAGCTCGTCGAGCTTGGCGCGGTTTTCGGTGAGGATGCCGATGGCTTTGGCGTGCTCTTTTTTCACGAGCGCGACGACCTGATGGTCGATCCGCGTCTGTGTCTCAGCCGAGCAGGCGAGGGAGGCGTCGCCGCCGAGGTACTGGTTCGTGACCGTCTCGAGCGCGACCATGTCAAACTCCTCGCTCATGCCGTAGCGTGTGATCATGCCGCGGGCGAGCTTCGTCGCCTGCTCGATATCGTTGGATGCACCGGTGGAGACGATGCCGAAGCGCACCTCCTCGGCGGCGCGGCCTCCGGTGAGCGTGGCGATCTTGTTTTCCAGCTCCTCTTTTGTCATGAGGTAGTGGTTGCCCTCCTCGACCTGCATCGTGTAGCCGAGCGCGCCGGACGTGCGCGGAATGATGGTGATCTTCTGCACGGGGGCGGAGTGCGTCTGCAATGCGGCGACGAGCGCGTGGCCGATCTCGTGGTAGGCGACCGTCCACTTTTCCTTGTCGGTGAGGATGGCGTTTTTCTTCTGATAGCCCGCGATGACGACCTCAATGCTCTCCTCAAGGTCGGACTGCGTGGCAAAGCGCCGGCCGTCGCGCACGGCGCGCAGCGCGGCCTCGTTGACGATGTTGGCGAGCTCCGCACCGGATGCGCCGGAGGCCATGCGCGCGATCTGGCCGAAGTCCACGTCCTCGGCGACCTTGATCTTGCGGGCGTGCACCCTGAGGATCTCCTCGCGGCCCTTGAGGTCAGGCAGCTCCACGGGCACGCGCCGGTCAAAACGGCCGGGCCGCGTGAGCGCGGGGTCGAGCGACTCGGGCCGGTTCGTGGCGGCGAGGATGATGACGCCGTTGTTGCCCTCGAAGCCGTCCATCTCGGTCAGCAGCTGGTTGAGCGTCTGCTCGCGCTCATCATTGCCGCCGAGCTGCCCGTCGCGCTTTTTGCCGATGGCGTCGATCTCGTCGATGAACACGATGCAGGGGGCTTTCTCCTTGGCCTGCCGGAACAGGTCGCGCACCTTGCTCGCGCCCATGCCGACGAACATCTCCACGAATTCCGAGCCGGAGATGGAGAAAAACGGCACGTTTGCCTCACCCGCAACGGCCTTGGCCAGCATCGTCTTGCCGGTTCCTGGAGGGCCGACGAGCAGGATGCCCTTGGGCATGGACGCGCCGATCTCCTGATACTTCGACGGGTCGTGCAGATAGTCGACGATCTCGGTCAGGTTCTCCTTGGCCTCGTCTTCACCGGCGACGTCGGAAAACTTGATGCCCTCGGCGGACTTGACATAGACCTTTGCGTTCGAGCCGCCGAGCCCGAACATCATGGAGTTCGGCCCGCCGGCCTTGTTCGTCATGCGCTTGAGCATGAACTGGCCGAGGGCGACAAAAAACACGATCGGCAGCAGCCACGTCAGCAGAAACGACAGAAACGGCGACATCTCCTCGACGATCTCGCTCGAGAACTCCGCGCCGGAGTCCTTCAGGCGGTAGATCAGGTCGGGATCGTCCATCGGGCCGGTTTTGTAGATCTGGGTGTCGTCTTTGTTTGTGAAGATGATCTGGTTGTCCTGCACCTCCACGCGGCCGATCTCTTTGTTCTCCGTCATGGTCATGAACGTGCCGTAGTCGACCTCCTTGACCTGCCGCTGGCTCAGCCACGGCACGGCGAGGAAGTTGATGAGTAGCAGCACGAGCAGCGCCATGGCGTAGTAATACAGCATCGGCTTTTTCGGGCTTTTTACTTCATTCATGCGTATGCTTCCTTTATTCAAAATATATGTGTACTGCGTGTGCGTTTTCCGGACTCGTGTAACGTAACTTTAGTTTACCACAGCCGGAAACGCCTGTCCAGTGAATAAACTGTGTACAGCGTGTACAAAAAATACCCGATCCGCCGGTAAAGAGACAAGGAAACCGGAATCTGTGCAGCAAATGTTACGGAAGAATACACCTTGCACCTGTATGATAGTTTTGTAACAAAAAGCGTTCCGAACCGACGGGAGGGATCACGCGATGGAGATGCTTCTTTACCAGAGCACGCAGTTTCGCGACGTAAAAAAGATCTTGGACCGCGCGCACGGCTTCGCGGGCCTTTTGACGGCCGGCGGCATCGAGGCGTCGCGGCTGGACATGCCCTTCGTCTGCGATCAGAAGGTGCTCTCACGCTATGACGATGCGTGCGGCGATGTCCGCCGGATACTTGCCATGCAGCTCGGACTCGAGCTGCCGAAGGGCTTTTCCATCCCGCTGGAGGCCGAGGATCTGGCGGTCTTTTTCTCGCAGCAGTGCTCGCTGCGGCAGATGCAGGACTACCTCGCGCAAAAGCGCCGGCAAACGCAGGCGGATATTGCCGTCTGGCTGCGCGAGCGCCCGTGGGATACCCATCCGGTCACGGCGGCGCAGGCTGCGGCGCAGAATTTTGTTTTTGATGCCGCGACCGGGCGCATCGGTACGGACGGCTGCTTCAACGCCGGCACGGTGCTCGAGCTGCCCTCGTCGGTCGACGGGGTGCGCGTGCGCACGCTCGCTGCTTATGCCATGGTGTCGTACACATATTTAAATACGCTCGTCATTCCGGACAGTGTCGAGACGATCGAGCCATATGCGTTTTATGATAAGGTGCACCTGCGCCGGGTCAATCTTCCGCAGGGGCTTACCGTCATCCCGGAGGGCGTGTTCTCGCGCTGTATCGGTCTGACGGGCATCGTCATCCCGGACAGCGTCCGCGAGATCCACGACGAGGCGTTTTACCAGTGCAGCAATCTGGACACGGTCGTCATCCCCGACGGCGTGGAGCGCATCGGCCGCTGCGCGTTTTTGAATGTTCGGCGCGTCATTTACCACGGCGGCGCCAAGGGCTTTCCGTGGGGCGCCGTGCGCGGCAACTGAGAAAGGCGGAATGAGATATGCATACGCTGCAATATGAGACCGCCGTCTGCGGCGGCAGCAATCTGAAAGCACCGATGAAGCTCGACTTCCTGCGCTCGCTCTGCGCGCAGGAGCGCCATGCGTGGCCGGAGGTTGTGCTCTGCCGGGTCGAGGGCGAGCCGCTGCCCGTGTGCTGTCTGAGCGAGGCGGCGGCGGGGGACCTGTTCTCGCGTGTGGGCATCGTGTCCGCGCCGTCTGAGACGCTCACGGCGCTGCTGCGCACCGCGCCCGTGCGGGCGCGGATCACGGCACTGTGCGATTCTGCGGGCGAGCCGTGCGACAGCGACACGCCGGATGTGTGGGGCTTTCTCGCCGAATACCGCTGCGGCGACGCACTCAGCGCGGCGGTGCGCGCGGCGATCGACGGCGCGGCGGCGCGCGGATGTGCGAGCGCGGAGGCACTGACCGCACGCGCCGAGTACCTGCTCGAGCAGGCTGTGCCGGAGGCGATCATCCTGCGCGTGTTCGCCGAGATGTTCTCCCTGCCGGAGTACCCCGAGATGGTGCCCGACCCGCCGGTGCGCTATGTGCAGGCCGACAGCTTCGGGGCGCTCACGCGCGCGCTGGCCTACCGCCTGTCGGGGCTGCATCTGCGGCTGGTCGGCAGCAAGGGCTGCGGCAAAAACACGCTCATCCAGACGGTGGACTGGCTGCTCAATGTGCCGCAGTACCGCATGCAGGGCAATGCAGAGCTCGACAAGCTCGACCTGCTCGGCGGGCCGACGATCGAAAACGGCACCATGCGCTATCGCCTGAGCGATATGCTGCGCTATCTGGCCGCGGGCGCGGATGTCGTGCTCGACGAGGGCAACACCATCAAGCCTGAATGCGCCGACGTGCTCCACTCGCTGACCGACGCCGCGCGCCAGATCCAGGTGCCCGGCTACGGTCTCGTGCAGATGCACCCGCACTCGGCGTTTACGATCACGATGAACGAGGATTACGCCGGTACGAACTTTATGAACGAGGCGACGATCGACCGCTTCACGCCCATCCACATCGCAGAGCCGGAGACCATTGTGGACGTGCTGCGCCGCGTCGTGCCCGAGGCGAGCGGCGCGAGTCTGAACATCTGCGACTATGTCTACTGTGCCATCCGCGACCGCATCCGCAGCGCCGGCGGCCTTGAGCCGGACGCGATGACGATCCGCGGCTTCATCGACGCCCTGCGCGCAGAGCCGCTGCTCGGTCTGCGCTGGGGCTTGCTGGACAACGTGGCCTCCAAGCCGCAGGACGCCTATACCCGCCTGCAGCTGACGGAGCTCATCGAGAGCATGGTGCCGCAGGATGGACGGGTTTGACGCTGCGCTGGCGCGCTACCGGGCGTTTCTGGCGAGTGAACCCATCGCGCCGCTGCTCCGGCGCAGCCTCACGCTGCTTGTGCCGGACAACATCCGCATCGACACGGTCACGCCGGACGACAGCCTGCGCTGCACGACGGACGGAACGTCCGTCACCGTCGGCGGGGCTGCATATCTGCTGCGCGCGGATTTTGACGCCCGCCACTGGACGGCTGCGCTGCGTGTACTGCTCGCGCGCGAGCTTCAGCACGACGGCAGCTCCGACCGCGACGTGTGCGCGGCGGTGCGTGCATTTTCCGGTGCGTATTTTCACGAGCACTATGCCCTCGCGCCGGAGCTCGGTGCGCTGCTCGGTCAGCGTATTCTGAACATTCTGGAGCAGGCGCGCACGGATAACATCCTCTGCCGCCGCTTTCCCGGCTATCTGCCGCTGCTGCGCTTCGTGTGCTATGCGCAGCTGGACGCCGCCGCGCCCGGCAGCGCGCTCGAGGCGCTGCTTGACGAGCTGGAGGCGTTTGCCCTCACGGGCATCCCGTGCCGGACGCCGGCGCTGCAGTCCGTGTGTGCGCAGGTGGAGGCGGCGATCCTTGCGCCCTCTGCCGCCGCGTGCGCGCAGCATTGCCGCCAGACACTCACAACGCTCGCGCCGGAGCTTGCGCGCCTGTGCCGCGAGGCGGACGATGATGCCCGCGCGCGCATCGCATCGCAGTGTGTGGATTACGCCTTCAGCGAGGCCGAGCGCGCGGAAGCCCTCGGCGACGGCTGCGACAGCCGCCTCCGCCTGCGAGGTGAGGCGCAGGACGCGGCGCGCAGCGGCCCCTCCGCCGACGGAGAGGACACCGAGCTGGACAAGGGCGACAGCGCGGGCGGCGGCAGCGGGGATAATTCCGAGCGCTATGGCGACATGAGCGGCAGCCTTGCGAGTCAGGAGGTCAAGTCGAGCGGCTCTGCCGGTACGAACGGCAGGGAGGACCGCGGGCGCTCGTCGAGCGTCGGCCGCAGCGGAAATCACGGGCAGAGCGGAGCGAGCGCCACCACGTCGGACGGCGTTTCCGCCGCGCAGAAGGCCGCCTCCGGCGGGCCGGAGAGCCTGCGCGAGGTGCTCGGCACGGGCTGGAGCGCGCACCGCGGCTTTGCGCTCAGCGCGGCCGAGCTGGATACCATGCTCTCAAACGCCGCGCAGGAGCTCACACGCGAGAGAGAGATCGAGCGGCAGCTGAGCGTTGCCGCGCCGCACGCCGCGCGCCTGGACGCAGGCGAGCGGCAGGAGCTCGCCGCGCGCTATGCCGGTCTGACCTTCACCGAGACGTATATCACCCCGTCCGGCGGGCGGCTGCCGCCGGCGTTTTCCGAGCGTGCCAAGGCTTTGCATCACCGGCTCGACAAGCTCCTGCGTCAGCAGCGTGAGCGCAGTGCCGGTCAGCGCACCGGTGCGCTCTCGCAGCGCGAGCTGTGGAAGATCCCGCTCGACGCCAAGGATGTGTTTCGCCGCAAAGCGCCGCCGTCGCAGCGCGAGACGGCGTTTTACCTGCTCATCGACCGCAGCGGCAGCATGGGCTCCGGCGTCGGCGGCGGGCAGTCCAAGCTCTTCACGGCGCTGGCAACGGCCGCGATCCTGGAGGAGGCGCTCAAGGGCATCGCCTATACGAAGATCGTCGCCTTTGACGGTGGCACGAACGCTGTGGAGCACTGCGTCATCAAGGATTTTGACCAGAAAGAGATCGGCAGCCGCTGCATCGATGCCATGGGGCAGATCGCCGCCGGAAACGGCAATAAGGACGGCTATTCCATCCGCGCCGCCGCGCTCGATCTGGCCAAGCGCACCGAGCGCCGCAAGATCCTCGTGGTGCTCTCCGACGGCCTGCCGTCCGGATATTTCAGCGAGGCGGAGGCGATCGACGACGTGCGCACGGCCGTACAGGCGGCGCGCCGCCGGGGACTGCTTGTGATCCCGATCATCTACACCGCGCGCACGGACGAGAACGTGGACGCCTACCGCCGGATGTATGAAAAGAGCATCCTCTTTGCCGATTCCGTGGGTATGCTCGGCGAGTTTGAGCGCCTGCTCATGAAGCTCGTGCGCTGAACGGCGGACGGCGCGGCACACACAGGAGAAAGAAATACCCCGACGATAGCAGATCGTCGGGGTATTTGGCTGTCTGCGCCACATGAAAACGCAGACCAAACCGGTGAAGGAGTGTGAATGGGGGGGGGAGGGGAATTGTGGATGAAAGGGTGCGTGCAGCGTATATGAAAGGCTCATGTGTGGGCGTGATTGGCTGATGCTCTGAGCGGTATGGGATTTGTCCTCACATGGAAGCGGCATGCCTCACGGGATGGTGCTCCACAGGGCGGATGCCCTGTGGAGCGAGGGGGGAGACGGGAAGAAGAAAATGACTTAAATAAGATTCTTTTCCTTCAGGTCTGCGATCTTGGCGTCATCATAGCCGAGCAGCTCCTTGAGGATCGTGTTCGTGTCCTGACCGAGGCTCGGAGCGCCGCGCCAGACCTGACCCGGGGTGCCGGACATCTTGGGGACGATGCCGAATGCGGTGACTTCCTTGCCGAGCGTCTGATCCTCGTACTTGATGAAGTCGTTGCGCTTCTGATAATGCTCGTTTGCGAGGCAGTCCTTTGCGCCCATGACACGGCTGCACGGGACCTTGAACTGCGCCATTGCGTCCTCGATCTCCTGTGCGGTGCGGGCTGCGCACCATTCGATGGTCTTTGCGTCGAGTTCTCTGCCCTTCTCGGAGGCGACGGCTTCGATACCGGAGGAGCAATCCTTGTAGTTGAAGTACTCAAGGTCGAGATTCATTGCCTGAATGGCTCTCTTGTAGACGCCGGGGCCGAACGCGCCGAGCGCGACATCGTAGCCGTCCTTGGACTTGAACAGGCCGTAGGGCTGGAAGGCTGCGGACTTGTTGCCGGAGCGGGTGTTCTCGCGGCCGGCCATGGTGTAGGAGGTGTACAGGTCGCAGCAGTAGCTCGCCTGAACCTCGAACTGCGCGATGTCAACGATCTGGCCGTCGCCGCCCTTGAGGACGTTAATGTATGCAGCCAGAACCGCAAACACGGCGGCGTATGCGGAGGTGAAGTCATTGAGCCAGGGCTTGCCGACGACGGGATCGCCGCCCTTTTCGCCGTTGAGGCCCATCCAGCCGGAGAACGCCTGACCGATCATGTCGTAGGATGCGCGGTCGCAGTACTCGGGCAGGCCGCCGAATCTCGGGTTGCCGTAGCCGCTGATGTGGGCGATGATGAGCTTGGGGTTCACCTCGAGCAGCTCCTCGTCACGGATGCCGAGCTTTTCGAGCCAAACCATGTTCTCCATGAACACGTCGGCTTCCTTAATCAGGCCGAAGAACAGCTCCTTGACCTCGGGATGCTTCAGGTTCAGCTCAAGGGAAAGCGAGAGCTTGTTGCGGCCGTCCTGTGCCCAGGAGGTGCTGACGGTCTTGCCGTCCTCTTTTGCAAAAGGAGCGAGGACACGGAGCGTGTCGCCGACGCCGGGGCGTTCGATGTGGATGACCTCTGCGCCGAAGTCGGCAAGCAGTGTGGCTGCGTAAGGCATTGCGATCAGAGAGCCGGAATCGATCACGCGCATGCCTGCAAAAGGACCGTACTGAGGGATGATCTGTTTACGTTCGCTCATTTGAATAATCTCCTTTTGTAATAATATTTTTTTAACAAAATAGTCTCGTGATATGCTGCGGCCGCCGGGGGGTGCGGTGACCGCAGCGTGTGCCAGTTATGCCCTGCGGTTTTTGATCTCTGCGATGACGGCGGGCAGGACGGCCTTGAAGTCGGCCACTGCGCCGTAGTGGGAGATGTCAAAGATCGGAGAGGCTGCGTTGTGGTTGATGCTGACGATGCACTTGGCGTTCTGCATGCCGACCTGATACTGCACGGAGCCGGAGATGGCGACGTTGATGATCATGTTGGGCTTGACGGCGGTGCCGGACTGGCCGATCTGAGCATCGTGCGGCAGAAATCCGTTGTCGACCAGGGGTCGGGAGGCGGCAAGCTGACCGCCGAGGAGGTCTGCAAGCTCCTTGAGAAGCGCGAGCTCTGACGCGTCCTTTACGCCTCTGCCGCCGGCAACGAGAACGTCTGCGTGATCGATGGGTACGCCGGTAACGACCTTCGGCTCGACATTCAGCACCTCGTAGCACGCCTCCTTGTCGACCGTGACGTGCTCCGTGATGACCTCGCCCTTGCGGCTCTCGTCCGGCTCCAGGGGCGTGAAGATCTTCGGACGAACGGTCACCATCTGCGGCCGGCACTCGAGGATGACGATGTGCGCAAGGATGCTGCCGCCGTATGCGGGCGTGGTCTGATAAAACACGTCATCTTCATCGTAGCCGAGGTCGATGGCGTCGGCGGTGAGGCCGGTCTTGAGGGAGATCATCATGCGCGGCGCAAAATCGCGGCCGAGGCTGGTCGCCGGATACATGATGATCGAGGGCTTGTACTTCTCCGCAAGCTCGGTGAGCGCCTGCTGATAGGGCCTTGCGCTGTAGGATGCAAGGTTTTCATGCTCTGCGACGATGACCTGATCGGCACCGCCGGCGATGAGACCGGCTGCCAGATGCGCGACCTTGCTGCCGAGAAGGACGGCAGTGATCGCTTCACCGTTATGCGCCTTGAGCTCCTGCGCCTTTGCGAGCAGCTCGTAGGTCACAGGATTGAGCGTTCCGTTCTGCTGTTCGGCAAATACCCATATGCCTTTGTAATCTTCCTTAGCCATTTGCCAAACCTCCTCAGACCAGGTGCTCTGTTTCGAGCATGTCAACGAATTTTGCTGCGATCTCTTCGGCGCTGCCCGTAAAGTAGGTGGTGTCGGTATTGCGCTTGGGCGGCTCGAACACGACCTTGGTAGACGACGGGGAGCCGGGGATGCCGGTCTGCGCCGTGTCTGCGCCGAGATCCTGTGCGTTCCAGACGGCACGGGGCTTTTTGAGCGCTTTCATAATGTTGATCGGCGTGGGATAACGGGGCGTGTTGATCTCCGCTGTTACCGTCACAAGTGCCGGGAGTTTTGCGCGCACCTTCTCGGTGCTGTCCTCGAGCACGCGGTCGCAGTAGACCCAGCCGTCTTTTACATCGATGCTCGATGCAAGGGTAACCTGCGGAATGCCGAGAAAGGCTGCGGTCGCCGGACCTGTCTGAGCGGTGTCGCCGTCAACGGCGTGGCGCCCGAACAGCAGCAGGTCGTAGTCGCCGATCTTTTCGGCGCCTTTGGCAAGGGTGTAAGCGGTGGCGAGGGTGTCTGCGCCGCCGAAAGCACGGTCGGACAGCAGGTATGCCTCGTCGCAGCCGAGCGCAAGCGCCTTTTTGAGCACGTCCTCTGCCTGAGGAGGCCCCATGCTGATCGCAACGACCGTTGCGCCGTACTTTTCCTTGAGCTGGATGGCGGCCTCGACTGCGTTTGCGTCGAGGGGATTGATCATGCTGGCGACGCCGTCGCGCTTCAGATTGCCGCGTTCGTCAAGCTTGACATCGTCCGTGTCGGGCACCTGCTTTACGAAGACAAGTATTTTCATCTCTATCTCTCCATTTGCTCTGTGCTGTGTACCGGTCATCCAAGGACGGAGCCGCTGATGACCATGCGCTGGATCTCACTCGTGCCCTCGCCGATCTCGAGCAGCTTCGCATCGCGGTACAGACGCTCGACATGGAACTCTGCGCTGTAGCCGTTGCCGCCGAGCACCTGAATGCACTCATCGCAGATCTCCTTGCACCATTTGGAGCTCATGAGCTTGAGCATCGCCGCCTCTGCCGAATGACGCTGGCCATTTGCCTTCATTTCGGCAGTATCCCAGACCATCAGATCCATAGCACGGACCTTTGCCGCCATATCGGCAAATTTGAAGGAAATGCCCTGATATGCCTTGATGGGCTTGCCGAAAGTGGTGCGCTCGTTGGCGTATGCCTTGGCGATCTCCATCGCGTGCTGGGAGAGGCCGGAAGCAATGGAGCCGATGGAGATGCGGGCACCGTCGAGCGCCATCATGGCGACCTTGAAGCCCAGACCCTCTCTGCCGACGCGGTCGCACTCGGGAATACGGATGTTGTCAAAGCTCAGCTCGCAGGTGGCCGAGCCTCTCATGCCCATTTTGTGCTCGAACTTGCCGATGGTCAGACCTTCTGCATCCTTGGGGACGATGAAAACTGAAATGCCCCTTGCGCCTGCGTCGGGATCGGTCTTCGCCATGATAAGATAGTAGTCGGCAACACCGGAGTTCGTGATCCAGGCCTTGCCGCCGTTGAGGATATACGAGCCGTCGTCCTGCTTTGCGGCGATGGACTTGATGCCCGCTGCATCCGAGCCCGCGGAGGCCTCGGTCAGGCCGAAGGCGAAGACCTTGCCTGCGGCTGCGAGGGGGAGGTATTTCTGCTTCTGCTCGTCACTGCCGTGAACGAGGATCATGTCGGAGGCCAGCCAGTTTGCGTCGATGTAAAGGGCGATGCTCGCGCTGCCCTTTGCAAGCTCGTTGACAACGATCTGAGAGGTGATGGCGTCGCCGCCGCCGCCGCCGTACTGCTCGGGGATGTGGATGCCCATCAGACCGGTCTCGACAAGCTTGGAGTAGATCTGCTGGTAGATCTCCATGTTGAACGAGAAGGTTTCGTCCATTGCCTTGTCATAGGGGGCGACTTCGTTCTTGGTGAACTCCCGGACCATGTCTCTGATCATGATCTGCTCTTCTGTGAATTTGTACATTGTGCATTCCTCCGTTAAGAAAGTGTTCGTTTCTGCTTACTTCCGAGTGTTGTACAACAGATTGCGACTGTTAACTGCTTTTCACCCAATTCTGTACTACTACAGGCTCGAACTGTTTTTCAAAGCTTGGCCTTGCTGTTGGGTTTCTATGTGAACAATTTAACATCAAAAACACAGCTCGTCAACAGTTTTTAGCGAACTTACTTGCTTTTTGGCGCTTGCAACAAAGTGTGTTTCATGACAACAACAGTATGCACCGGTTTTTGTGTAACAGTTACACGGCCAACGTCGCGTTTTCGCTTCCGGATGCCGAAATTGTTATACAACACCTCGACAATCTTTTATCATTCATCATTTTTCTTGTATTTCTTCCCCACGGAATGTATAATCAGTATCACTTGATGATACAGTTTGCTTGGGGGGGAGTACCATTTCCAATAAAAATGATATCGTTTTGTCGCGTATCGAGGCGACAGAACCGGGAACGAAAATTTCTGTAAGGGGCCTTGCCTCCGAACTCAATGTCAGTGAGGGGACGGTCTATAAGGCCATAAAGGAGGCCGAGCAGCGCGGCCTTGTCATCACAAAGCCGAAATCCGGCACGTTCCGCATAGAGTCTGACGTTGACTCGGACAGCTGCGCCGTGACGCTTTCCGAGCTCGTGTCGGCGCTCGGGGTAAGCTGTGCAGCGGGCAGAAAATCGCTCGGCTGTACCATTGACAATATCGTGATCTGCGACAGCGATGAGGCGCAGCTTCTGAGCCGCCTGGAATATGCGGATCCGAGCCGCACGCTGTGCATCGTCGGCAAACGCCCCGATTTCCAGACCCTGATCATACAGTCCCGTGCGCATATGCTGATCACCGGCGGCGGCCGCCCGAGCGATTATCACATCGTCAAGGCTGAAAAAAACGGCGTCTGCATCCTCACGGCGCTGCAGAACACCTATGCGATCATGAAGCTGTTTGACAGCCAGTTTTCCTCGGCAAGGCTCGCGGACGAGGATGCCCCTGTGTCCGAGTGGATGCAGGCGCCGAACTACCTCTACCGCAACGATTATGTCGCCGACTGGCAGCGGTACTATGACGAGCAGTTTCCCGGCATGAGATCCTTTCCCGTCGTCGATGAGGAGCTGCACCTGTGCGGCGGGATCGATATCCCGCGCACCTTTGCAGCCGGGCACACGCAGAAACTCTCGACGCTTGTGTCGCAGGACGCCAGGCTCCTGACGGTCGATGCACAAAGCTCCGTGCGCGAAGCGGCAAGGAAGATGATGCTCTCCGGCAGTTCGTTTGCGGCGGTTCTGCGCGATGATAAGATGGAGGGTGTGTTCTATGCCACGGATCTGATCCGCTATTTCATGTATCTGGGCACGGAGAGCATGTCTGACTATGCGTCGTTTCTGGTGCCGGCTCCGGAGTATTCCAACGAGGACCGCAGGGTGTATGAGCTGCGCGTCCCGGAGGCGGAGCTTGCGAATATGGACATTCTGCCGACTGCGTTGATGCTCGTCGCCGCCGATAAGCATCTTGCGCAGCAGGGCTGCCTTGACTGCGCTTTGAGCAGCAGCTCGTTTTTCTATCCTGAGCAGATAACGCAGGTCGGCGGGCTTATGCTCTGCACGGCACTCACATCAAACGGCAAGGCGGGCTTTTCGGTCGAAGCGGAGGTCTATACCGAAACGGCAACGTTTGCAAAGGCCATGCTCATTTTTACGGAACGATAAGGGAACAAAGCTATGTTTTTATTGACAAAGGAGCAGCAAAAGCTCAGAGCCGAGCTCAGGGAGTTTGTCGACCACGAGGTGTGCCCAGTGGCCACAGAGCTGGATAACCGAGGCGGCTTTCCGCACGAATTATACGCACGCATCGGCAAAATGGGCTATCTGGATGCGGAGTTTGAATACATCGGCAGCGGCGCAAAATACGGCAGTCTTGAGGGCGCGATCATCATTGAGGAGCTGTCGCGTGGACTGGCCTCACTTGGGCTGATCGTAAGCCCGCACTATCAGTGCACGGAGCTGATCGCCTGCTGCGGCACGGAGATGCTGAAAAAAAAGGTCATCGAGCCGGCGCGCCGCGGCGAGCAGCTCTTTGCCTTTGCCATATCTGAGGAGCGCGGCGGATCCGATGCGCTGGGCGTGGACACCATTGCCGTAAAGGACGGCAGCCGCTGGATACTGACTGGGAAAAAATGCTGGGTCACGAATGCCGGAGTCGCCGATGGCTATGTCGTCACGGCAAAAAGCCCGTCTGCCGAGCGCAGCCGCAGTATGAGCATGTTTTTCATTCCCAAAGACGCCCCAGGGCTGACGGTCGTGGAAAACCGCAGCATGATCGGGCTTAACAACTCGCCGATGGGACATATCATTCTCGACGAGTGCTCGATACCCGATTACTGTCTTGTCGGTGAGGAAAATGTGGGCTATCCGCTGATAAAGCCGCTTCTGAACGAAGGCAGACTCGATATGGCCGCTGTGGCGGTCGGCATTTCGCAGGCGGCGCTCGATGATTCCGTGAGCTTTGCCGGACGTGTCGGGCTGTACGGCCGCAGCCTGGCCTCCTATCAGGGCGTGTCGTTCCCGATCGCAGATATGTACACGAAAACGCTGATGGCAAGAAATTCGCTCTACACAGTCGCCTCCATGATGGCCGACGGAATGCCGCACACGCGGGACGTTGCTGCGCTCAAGCTGTTTGCCACGGAAAGCGCATTTGCGACGTGCAAGGCCGCCTGCCAGATACATGGTGCGCACGGTCTGAGCGCGCAGTCTGGCGTTGACCGCCTTTTCCGTGATGCGCACATGCTGACCGTCGCTGAGGGCACGTCGGAGATCTGCCGGATCGTCATTTCCGGCGGCCTGACAAACCCGGACAAAATGTAAAAAGGAAGCAGCGTTTTGCCGCTGCTTCCTTTTCAATACGCCGGCAAACGCTGTGAGATTTTTGCCCGGCAAAGACAATACCGGCGGCCGTGATCTCCTTCCGTATAAAACCGTTTTTGCCGGTGTGCAAAAACGGCAGGTTTTGATATGGCATTGCTTGACAAGCCCTGCGCGGTGTGCTAAGATGCTTTCTCGTTAAAAGGGAGTAGTTGCGAATGCATGGTCAACAATCTCCCGGCAGCAGCCGGTGGTCATGCGCCTATGATGATAGGTAATGAGACTTTTAGCACATCATATACTATGATTGTGCGCAAGTCTCATTTTTTTGCGCGCGGTCACAAAGGAGAATGCGTTATGAACCTCGATTTTACCGGCAGTACCCTCTTTCTTGTCCTGCTGCTGTTTGCGGTGGGGCTGATCTGCATCATCAAGGGCGGCGACCTGTTTGTCGATGCCGCCACATGGATCGCCGAGGCCTCCGGTATCCCCAAATTCATCATCGGCGCGACCGTTGTGAGCTTTGCCACGACGATGCCGGAGATGCTTGTGTCCATCTTTTCCGCGCTGCAGGGCAATGCGGACATCGCCATCGGCAACGCCGTCGGCTCGGTGACGGCCAATACCGGCCTGATCATGTGCCTGTCGCTGATCTGCATGGAGTGCACCATGCCGCGGCGGCAGTATGCGGTCAAGGCGGTGCTGCTGCTCGCGGCGATCGCGGTTCTGTTCGGCTTCACGCGCGACGGGCAGCTGTCCATCCTTGAGAGCGTTTTGATCCTTGTCATTTTTGTGTGCTTTATTGCCGAGAGCCTTGTCTCTGCGCGGCGTGAGCAGTCGCTTGAGGCCACGGAGCAGGATGCCCGCCCCAAGACGGACGGTCGGACGGTCGCGCTCAATATCGGCAAGTTTGTGTTTGGCGCTGCGGCCATTGTGCTCGGTGCGCAGCTGCTGATCGACAACGGCACCGCGCTCGCACAGATGCTTGGTGTGCCGGATGCCATCATCGGTGCGACCATGATCGCCATCGGCACGTCGCTGCCGGAGCTTGTCACGACCATCACGGCCATCCGCAAGAAGCAGTCCTCGCTGTCGGTGGGCAACATCATCGGCGCGAACATCATGGACCTCACGCTCATTATGCCGCTGTGCGCGCTCATCCTCGGCAAGCCGCTGCCGGTCGAGCGGCAGGGCATGCTGCTGGATATTCCGGCGTGCCTCGTTGTGTGTGCGGGTGCGCTCATCCCGGCGCTCATGCAGGGCAGGTTCAAACGCTGGATCGGCTTTTTCATCGGCGCGCTCTATATCGCGTATCTCGTCATCATGTTCACGTGCTTCGGCGCGTAAAAAACCGGCGCCGGTCTCTTTTCGGAGACCGGTGCCGCTGTTTGTTTTGGGAACGCCGCGCAGATGCGGCGGGGGATGCAGGGCGTGTTTGCCTGCTTAAGATGCGAAAGCACTATCTGATAGAGTTGCTGATGAGGAAAGAAAATGATTTGTATAGATTGTCCATGCGACAGGTGCATCCACCAGCGAGAGAATATTGACGGATGGAAATGCGCCTGCGACGCATTCCCGGATGGGATACCGGACTGGATTTACCGCACGAACATACGAAATCTTAAAGAATGCAATAACGGCATAGGCTACGAGAAAAAGAGTGATGAGTAATCAGGCGCCTTGCATCCGCATGGTGCTTTTTTGCGCCGGCGGAAGGCGGACGGCAACAAAAAACCCCGGGAGCCGAAGCTCTCGGGGTCTTGGTGCGCGAGGCGGGACTTGAACCCGCACGTCCGGAGTGGACACTAGAACCTGAATCTAGCGAGTCTGCCAATTCCACCACTCGCGCATGGGCTTTGTGAATCAAAGCTTGTTTAATATAGCATTTCGCGCGGGGATTGTCAAGCGTATTTTCCGCAACTTCCCGAAAAAATCTCAACGTGTGTCGAAAACGTGAATTTTTACCGGCCCGGGTGTTCAAATCCGGCGGCATCTGCTATACTAAAAAGAAAAAGAGACCCGGCCGTGCCGGGAACGGAGTTGTGATATTCATGGATTCAAATCGCGTTATGCTCAAGGCGGATGCGCGCCGCCGCACCGTCAGCTGTCAGCCGAGTCCGATCCTCGCGGGGCTGATCCTCTTTGCTCTCGGCATGCTCATCTCGACGCTCACGTCGTACCTGATGGGCATGGATCGTCTGGCCACGGCGCTGACAAACGCCGCGCGCTTCGGCACGGAGGCGGTCGAGCAGGCGTACCTCGGCTTCCTTGAGCACTACAGTGTGTCCGGCTTTGCGATCGCGCTCGTCGTCGCGCTGCGGATCATGAGCTATATGGTCAGCGTCGGCTTCGCGATCTTCACGCTGCACATCAGCCGCGACGAAAAGGCCGAGTTTGGAAACCTCTTTGACGGCTTCGGCCTCTTTTTCCGCGTGCTGTGGCTCGGCATTCTGGAGGGGCTTCTGATCTTCCTGTGGAGCCTGCTGCTGGTCGTGCCGGGCATTGTAGCGGCCTACCGTTACCGGCAGGCGCTGTATCTGCTGCTCGATCACCCGGAAAGATCCGCGTGGCAGTGCCTGCGCGAGAGCAGCGCGCTCATGAGCGGACATAAGTGGGAGCTGTTCGTGCTCGATCTGAGCTTTCTCGGCTGGGCAATGCTGAGCGCGATGTTCGCGCCCGTGTCGATCTGGCTCGACCCGTACCGCGCCATCACCAACGCCGGTTTTTACAACCGGCTGATCGCCGCGCGGGGCGGGGCACACGTGATCGAGGGCTCGTTCACCGATATCCCGAACGACCCGCAGCGCTGATGCCTGCGCCTTTTTGCACCCCGTCTGCCGCGCGCAGGCGGGGTGTTTTGCGTTGACAAGCCGGGGCTGCGCGGTATAAACTATATAGAATTCCAAAGGAAACGAGGTGTACGGATGCAGACGGAGCTGAATGGCCGCCCGCAGGCGATGATCGCCATGAGCGGCGGCGTGGATTCGAGCGTTGCGGCATACCTGATGCAGCAGGCGGGGTATGCCTGCATGGGCGCGACCATGCGCCTGTATGAAAACGAGGACGCCGGTCTGCCGCGCGGCAGCACCTGCTGCGCGCTCGACGATGTGGAGGATGCCCGCCGCGTGGCCTACACGCTGGGCATGCCGCACTATGTGTTCAATTATAAAGACGCGTTTCGTGAGCAGGTCATGGCGCGCTTTGCCGCCGCCTATCAGCGCGGGGCGACGCCGAACCCCTGTCTGGACTGCAACCGCTACCTGAAATTCGGCCTGCTGGAATCGCGCGCCCGCGCGCTCGGGTGCGACGTGCTGGCGACCGGACATTACGCCCGCATCGAGCAGCTTCCCGACGGGCGCTGGACGCTCAAAAAGGCGGCAGACCCCGAAAAGGACCAGAGCTATGTGCTCGCGTGGCTTACGCAGGAGCAGCTTGCGCACACGCGCTTCCCGCTCGGCGGTCTGCGCAAGAGCGAGGCGCGTGCCATCGCCGAGGCGCACGGCTTCTGCAACGCCCACAAGCACGACAGCCAGGACATCTGCTTCGTGCCGGACGGCGATTATGCCGCCGCGGTCGAGCGGCTGACGGGTGCGCGCAGCGAGCCCGGGCACTTTGTGGACGCGCACGGAAACGTGCTCGGCACGCACCGCGGCATCATCCACTATACGATCGGACAGCGCCGCGGGCTCGGCATCGCGGCCGAAGCGCCGCTGTACGTCTGCGGCATCGACGTGCCGAACAACGAGGTCGTGCTCGGACGCAACGCCGACCTGTTTTCGACCGAGCTCGATGCGAGCGGCTGCAACTGGATCTCCGGCGACGTGCCGCAGCAGCCGCTGCGCGTGACGGCGCGCATCCGCTACCGCCAGCCGGAGCAGCCCTGCACCGTCACGGTCACGGGCGTGGACACGGTGCACGTGTCGTTCGAGACACCGCAGCGCGCCATCACGCGCGGTCAGGCCGTCGTGTTCTACGACGGGGAGACGGTGCTCGGCGGCGGCACGATTGACTGAATGCTATGACGAAGGGAGGCACGGCCATGTCCGTGACGCTCTATCTTGCGATCCCCTGCTATAATGAGGCGGCGGTGCTGCCGGAGACGGCGCGCCGCCTGCGCGAAAAATTCACCGCCCTGCGCACCGCCGGGACGATCGGCCCGCTGAGCCGCATCTGCATGATCGACGACGGCTCGAGGGACGAGACGTGGCAGATCATCTCCGACCTGCACACGCAGGACCCGGTCTTTTCCGGCATCCGGCTCTCGCGCAACCGCGGCCACCAGAACGCGCTGCTGTGCGGACTGATGACGCTGCGCGATCGCGCCGACTGCGTCATCTCCATGGACGCCGACCTGCAGGACGACATCAATGCCATCGACGCCATGCTCGCGGCCTTTCGGGACGGGAATGACATCGTCTATGGCGTGCGCGCCAGCCGGAAGCAGGACTCTGCGTTCAAGCGCGCCAGCGCGCAGGGGTATTACCGCCTGCTGCGCGCACTCGGCGCGGACGTGGTGTATAACCACGCAGACTACCGGCTCATGAGCCGCCGCGCGCTCGACGCGCTCGCGGAGTACAAAGAAGTGAACCTGTTTCTGCGCGGGCTCGTGCCGCTTGTCGGCTACCCGAGCACGGTCGTGTACTACGAGCGCGGCAAGCGCTTTGCCGGCGAGAGCAAGTACCCGCTGCGCAAGATGCTCTCGTTCGCGTGGGAGGGCGTGTCGTCGCTGACGGTGTCGCCGCTGCGGCTCATCACGCGCATCGGGGTTTTGATGTTCCTTGTCAGCATTGCCATGCTCATCTATTTTCTCGTGCGCTATTTTACCGGCCATACCGTCGCCGGCTGGTCGAGCCTTGCCGTGTCCATCTGGGCCATCGGCGGGCTGCAGCTGCTGGCCATCGGCGTGGTGGGGGAGTATATCGGCAAGATCTATCTCGAGACAAAGGCGCGTCCCCGCTACCGGATCGAGACGGAGCTCGATGACCGGGAGGCGGAGCTTTGAAGCGCCTGCGTACGCTCTTTGATGCAAAGCTGTGGAAATTCCTGCTTGTCGGTGTGATCAACACGCTCGTCGGCACGGCGATCATGTTCGGCCTGTATAATATTGCCGGGTGCTCGTACTGGGTGGCCTCGGCGGCCAATTACGTGCTGACAAGTATTCTGAGCTTCTTCCTCAACAAATACTTCACGTTCCGCAGCCGCGAGCGCAGCGTGGGACAGGTCGTGCGCTTCGCGGCGAACATCGCCGTGTGCTACCTGATCGCTTACGGCGCTGCCAAGCCGCTGTGTCTGCGCCTGCTTGCCAACGCCTCGGTGAGCACGCGCGACAACGTGGCCATGCTTGTCGGCATGGTGTTTTTCACCGGCCTCAACTACCTCGGCCAGCGCTTTTTCGCCTTTCGCAGCCCGAAAACCGAAGAAAACTGAGACCCATTCCCGGATGTGCACACATCCGGGAATTCTTTTGGAAAAAACACAAATATGCTATTGACAAACAAGGTGAGAAGTGGTTATATAAACACATGAACAATCATTCATATGTTCAAACGAAAGCGAGGAGATCCCATGGCAGAACCGAAACAAGACAGCGCACCGACGTGCGAATACCTCAACGTGCATGAGGACGCGGTGGCGCAAGTGCTTGCTGCCCTGCCGGACGACGAGACGCTCTACGATCTGTCGGAGCTGTTTCGCGTTTTTGGCGATTCGACGCGCATCAAGATCCTCTATGTGCTCTTTGAGAGCGAGCTGTGCGTGTGCGATATTGCGCGCCTGCTGAATCTGACGCAGTCGGCGGTCAGCCACCAGCTGCGCATTTTGAAGGCGTCGAACCTTGTCCGCTTCCGGCGGGAGGGGAAGACCGTGTTCTATTCCCTGGATGACGATCACGTCCGGTCCGTGCTGGCCCTCGGCATGGAGCATGTGCTGGAAAAATGATGGCATGGCCATCTTTTCAAATAACATTCAATGACAGATGAAGGAGCGTACATCATCATGGAAAAGACTTATAAGATTGAAGTGGATTGCGCCAACTGTGCGGCGATCATCGAGCGCAACGTGGCAAAGCTCAAGTGCGTCCGGGAAGTGACCGTGAGCTACATGGCGCAGAAGATGCTGGTGGAATATGCCCCCGGCGTGGACGAAGCCGAGGCCAAAGCGGAGATCCTCAAGACCGCGCGCAAGGTCGAGCCGGACTTCCGCTTCGAGGACTGAATCTCATGTCGCGCGAACAGAAAAGGTCGCTGCTGCTCATAGCAGCAGCGGCCGTGCTGCTCATTGGGCTGCACTTTGTGCCGGTCACGGGCTGGCTCAAGCTCGTGCTGTATCTCATCCCGTATCTGCTCGTCGGCGGCGAGACACTGGTCGATGCCTGCAAGGGGATCTATAACCGCCAGCCGTTTGATGAAAACCTGCTCATGGCGGTGGCCACCGTCGGCGCAATGGTGCTCGGCGATTATCCGGAGGCCGTGTCCGTCATGCTGTTTTACCAGATCGGCGAGCTGTTTGAGAGCTATGCTGTCGGCCGCAGCCGGAAAAACATCGGCGACCTGATGGACATCCGCCCGGATTTCGCGTACGTAGAGACTGCTGACGGCATTGTGCGTGTCAAGCCAGAGGAGGTCGCCGTCGGCGACACGATCGTTGTCAAGCCCGGTGAGCGCGTCCCGCTCGACGGCACGGTGCTGACCGGCACGTCGGCGCTGAATATGAGCGCGCTGACCGGCGAGAGCGCCCCCGTGGACGTCGCGGAGGGGAGCGGTGTCGTGAGCGGCAGCGTGAACCTGTCGGGCGTGCTGCGTCTGCGTGTGGAGAAGGTATATGCCGAGTCCACGGTCGCGCGCATTCTTGAGCTCGTGGAAAACTCCTCGCTCAAAAAGGCGCACACCGAGCGCTTCATCACGAAGTTTGCCCGCGTCTATACGCCGTCCGTGTGCGGCGCGGCGCTGGCGCTGGCGATCCTGCCGCCGGTCGTGCGGCTCATCATGGGCATCCCGGCCGACTGGGGCGAATGGATCTACCGCGCGCTGACGTTTCTCGTCATCAGCTGCCCGTGCGCGCTCGTGATCTCGATCCCGCTGTCGTTTTTCGGCGGTATCGGCGGCGCGTCTGCACGCGGCATCCTCATCAAGGGCTCGAGCTATCTCGAGATGCTGGCCAAAACGGACCGCGTCGTCTTTGACAAGACCGGCACGCTCACGCGCGGCACGTTCGCCGTCACGGCGGTGCGCCCCGCGCAGCCGGAGCTGTCCGAGCAGGCGCTGCTGCAGCTTGCGGCGGCGGCGGAGCGGTTCTCCGACCATCCCGTCAGCCAGAGCCTGCGCCGCGCAGCCGGGCAGCTGCCGGAGACGCTGGTCACGACGGACGCCAGGGAGCTCGCCGGCCACGGTGTGACCGCGCAGGTCGGCGGCCGCGCCGTCGCCGCCGGCAACGCGAAGCTGATGGCCATCCTCGGCCTGACAGCGCCTGCGGTCGATGAGATCGGCACGGTCATCCACGTCGCGGCCGACGGTGTGTATCTCGGCTATATCGTCATCTCCGACGAGCCGAAGAGCGGCGCGCGCGAGGCGATCGCCCGCCTGCGTGCAGACGGCGTGCGTGTTGTCATGCTCACCGGCGACCGTAAGCGCACGGCTGATGCCGTGGCGCAGGAGCTCGGCATCGCGGAGGTGCACAGCGAGCTGCTGCCGGAGGATAAGGTCACGCAGGTCGAGCGGCTGCTCGGCGAGGGCGCCCCCGGGAAATACCTCGCCTTTGTCGGCGACGGCATCAACGATGCGCCGGTGCTCGCGCGTGCCGATCTCGGCGCCGCCATGGGCGGCATCGGCTCGGACGCCGCCATTGAGGCTGCGGACATCGTGCTTATGGATGACGATCCGCGCAAACTCTCGCTGGCCATGCGCATCTCGCGCAAGACCATGCGCCTCGTCTGGCAGAACATCGTCTTTGCGCTGGCGGTCAAGGCCGTGTGCCTTGTGCTCGGTGCGCTCGGCATTGCGAACATGTGGGTCGCCATCTTCGCCGACGTCGGCGTGATGGTGCTGTGCGTGCTCAATGCCGCCCGTGCGCTCGATACGAAGCGCCTGTGACCCGCTGTATAGAAAAAAGACCGCCTGCTGGCGGTCTTTTTTCATGCCTTTTTCATGTGCAGCGGCGGAAACTGCTGTCTGTGAGGATGCGCGCGCAGATCAGCCCCAGCGGCAGGGCGATGACGATCAGCAGCGACGCTGCGAGCCACGACGCGCTGTCGCCGAGGTTCATCGTGCCCAGATCGTACACGGCGCGGTAGAAATACAGCCCCGGCACCATGATGACGATCGACGGCACGGTGATCGTGATGCGCGGATAACCCGAGCGCCGCTTATACAGGGAGGCGAGCAGCCCCGCCGTCAGCGCACCGAAAAACGCGGCGGCCGCCGGCGGGAAGCCCGCCAGACTGACGAGCTCGAGCCGCAGCGTGTTCGACAGCGCGCCGATCGCGGCGGCGGCACACGCGAGCTTCACGGGGCTGTTGAACATGAGCGAGAAGCCGAACACGCCGCAGAAGCTTGCCGCGAGCCGCAGCAGGATGCGCGCCCAGACGGGCAGACCCAGCGGCAGGAAATCCATCGGCTGCAGCCGCAGCAGCAGCGCCATGCCCCATGCGGTCAATGTTGCCACGACGACGATCATGATCGCGTAGGTCAGCCGTTCGAACCCGGAGCGCATGTCCTGCTTGGCCATGTCGATGCCGCTCGTGATGAACGGGAAGCCCGGGATGATAAACAGCATCGCGCAGATATACCCCGCCTGATGCTGTGGGTCGATGGGCCAGAGCAGCGATGCCAGCCGGAACAGCCCGGCATAGACCAGACACGCCGCAGCGACGGACAGGGCGATGCAGCCAAACAGCGTCAGGTGCCGCTGTGTCAGCCGCGCGCGCACATATTGCCCGACGCCCGCACCGAGAAAGGCCAGCAGCATCTCGATCGGCCCGCCGCCGAGCAGGAACGTGAACGCGCCGCACGCGAGTGCGGACGCGAGTCCGAGCTGCAGCGGCGTGTAGCTTCCGGCAGTCTGCGCGATCTCATCGAGCCTGGTGTGCAGGTCGTCGGCGGTCATGTACACGCCCTCGATCGGAAAGCGCTTGACAAAGCGCTCGAGCCGGTCAAGCTTGGCGGTGTTGACGCCGGTCGCCGTGAGCGTCAGCGTCTGGGAGAAGCTGTCCTGCCCGTCGGAGCAGGTGTATTCGATGGATGTGAGCCCGATGTCGGCCGCGCACACGAGACCGAGTGCCTCGGACAGCTCGTTCATCGAGCTGCGCACGCGCCACGCGCCCGTGCCGCACGAGAGCAGCAGCAGCCCGACCCGGCCGACCACACCGGCGCGGATGGGCAGCGGTGCGCGTGAAACGGGCAGTTCCTTCTGACCCCGGATGGGGTCGTGCCACGGGATCTGCATGTGATTTGGTTTGATGATCGAGTGATGCAGCATAGTTTGCACCCCTTTTAGAAATTCGGTCTGTATTGTAGTCTTGTCCGCGCCGGAAGTCAAGTGCCATCCTGCCGCAAATGCGCGGCCCCGGAGCGTTTTTGCTCCGGGGCCGTGCGGTCGTTTTATCGGATCATCCGGCACGAAACAGCCGCCGGTACTCGCGCGGGCTGCAGTAGCCTGCCGCGCACTGGGAAAAGGCGTCGCCGAGAAAGAGCCTGTCCGTGCAGATCTCGATGATGGAAAAGCGCTCGCCCGGCGCGGCGGCGAGCACGCGCACCTCGGCGTCAAGCAGCGCCCGGTACTCCGCCTCGCAGGCGTCGGTGATGCACATATCTGGCTGCCAGCAGAAGGTCTGCTGCACGTCGCAGCCGCTGATGACGGCGTCAAAGTCGGCCCCGTCGTGAATGGCGCGGTCAATGTATGTTCGCAAAGTCATGATCGTATCCTCCCCGTGTTGTGATCGTGGTTTGGTTTCTCCCTTTGTACCTACCATATCACTTGCGGAGTCCGATAATCAGGACAGTGAGCGTGCGGACCGCTTATTTTTGCGCCGCGCGCAGCCATGCGATCTCCTGCGTGTAGCCGGTGTCATCGTTCGGCGTCTCAAGGATGAACGGCAGCCCTGCCAGCGCCGGGTGCTGCGTGACGCGCACGAGCGCCTCCGGCGGGATGCAGCCGTCGAGCAGCTTCGCGTGCCGGTCCTTGCGGCTGCCGCAGGGATTGAGGCTGTTGTTGAGGTGCACGGCGTGCAGACGCTTGAGCCCGATCACGCGGTCAAACTCCGCGAGCACGCCGTCAAGGTCGCCGGCAATGTCATACCCCGCGTCCCAGACGTGGCACGTGTCGAGGCAGATGCCAATGCGGTCTCGCAGCTGCACGCGGTCGATGATGGCGCGCAGCTGCTCGAAGCGGCCGCCGACCTCACTGCCTTTGCCGGCCATGGTCTCGAGCAGCACGGTCGTGGTCATGCCGGGGAAAAGCACCTCATTGAGCAGCGCGGCGATCTTCTCAATGCCCACATCGATGCCCTGACCGACGTGGCTGCCGGGGTGGAAATTGTAAAACTGACCGGGTGTGTGCTCCATGCGCTGCAGGTCGTCGGAAAAGGCCATGCGCGCAAACTCCGCCACGTTCGGCTTGGCCGCGCAGGGGTTGAGCGTATACGGCGCGTGCGCGACCAGCCGGTCAATGCCCGCGCGGGCGCACTCGGCGTGGAAGGCCGCGATGTCTGTTTCCTCAATGGGCTTGGCGCTGCCGCCGCGGGGATTGCGCGTGAAGAATGCAAACGTATTTGCACCCAGCGCCTCAGCGCGCTTTGCCATGGCGAGATACCCGCCGGCGGAGGAAATGTGACAGCCGAGCCGGAACATACGATCACCTCAAAGAATGGATGCCCCTATCATAGCACACCGTGCGGCGGCTGCCAAGCTTGCCACCGCGCCGCGGATGGTGTATGCTGTTGCGCAAAGGGGGGGGCAGACCATGCAGCCGTATGAACTCATTCGCTCCGGCCGGCGCACGCTGGCGCTCGAGGTGCGCGGCGGGCACGTGATCGTGCGCGCGCCGTACCGGGCGTCTCAAGCGGTAATCGACCGCTTTGTCGCGTCGCACACCGACTGGATCGCGCGCGCTCTGGCCAAACAGGAGACCCGCGCCGCCGCACACCCGGAGCCGACGGATGCCGAGCGGGAGGAATATATCCGGCGGGCGAAAGCCTATCTGCCGCAGCGCGTAGCGTATTATTCCGAGCGGATGGGTCTTTGCCCGACGCAGGTGCGCATCACGGGCGCGCGCACGCGCTTTGGCAGCTGCAGCTCGCAGGGGCACATCTGCTTTTCGTGGCGGCTGATGCAGTACCCGCCGGAGGCGATCGACTACGTCGTCGTGCACGAGCTGGCGCACCTGCGCTATATGAACCACGGCGTGGAGTTTTACGCGCTCATCGCGCGCTATCTGCCGGACTGGAAAGCCCGCCGCGACCTGCTGCGGGCGTGAAAAAGCGCACCGGAGGACGGGTTGTCCTCCGGTGTGCTTTTCGCAGTTGGTTAAAAGATGCCGTGATTATATTTGATCTGCCCATAAAGAATAAATACCAAGCCGATCGTGATTGCCGGAAGAACGATGGCGTCTGGGATTGATTCGTTCCAAAGCGTGACGAGATAGGCGAGCGCAAGGGAAATGCCAATAATGAGCGTCCCTGTGCCAACGGCTTTTCCGTACTTGGGGACATCCTCCTCTTTCACGTTTCTGCGGTTATAGGCGTGTATCGTGCTGATATTTCCGCTTATGTTTACGATGCCGATCACCGATAGAAATATGCCAAGGATCAAAAGTAAAAGTTGATTCATGGTGCTCTCCTAAAAATAGAATAAATCCTCAAATTTCTTGTCCAGCGCGATGCAGAGAATGAGCGCCAGCTTGGCGGTCGGGTTGAATTGACCGGTCTCAATGGAACTGATCGTGTTTCGCGAGACGCCTACCATTTCTGCGAGCTGGGACTGCGACAGGTGCTTTTCAAAACGTGCCTGCTTTAGCCGGTTGCACAGCTTCAGTTCCTCCTTCATCCCACTACCTCGACAAGGCGCAGAGCAAAAAAGACAGAGAACAGAGCGAGCATGGCAAAGTACAGGGTAGTGATTATGAGATCCGTTTTCTTTTTTGTCTTCCGCCATTTTACCAGATAGTGCGTTCCGAGAATGCTGAAGTAAATGATCCACGGACTGTAAAGCATCGTGTCCGCGGCCCAGACAACCAGAACGGATATGAGGCAGCACATACCGGCACCGACGCGAGCGGCGGCGCTGCCGGCCTGCAGCGCTGTTTCCAACTCGGCCAAATCTCTGTTTTTGTTCTCTTTACGGCTGATCGCCAGAATATCTTCCTTCTCCATCATACACCTCTTCGCCAAGTTTTCTTGTCATCATTATATGCGCGCCAAGTTTTCTTGTCAATATTTTTTGAAAAGATCCCGATATAGGAGGGAAGCAAACAGGAGAAGAGTGCGCGGCGTCTCACGGGCTTTGCATATCTTTGCAATTGATTTTTGCAGCAGTTGCGTGTAAACTATATGGCCAGAAAAACCAGGGAGGGATGTGCATGAAACAGGCGATTGCGCTTGCCGGCGGCGGCACGAAGGGCGCATATCAGGTCGGCGCGTGGAAGGCGATGCGGGAGCTCGGCATCCCGTTCGACATCGTCACGGGCACGTCCATCGGTTCGGTCACGGCGGCGCTGATGGTGCAGGACGATTTTGACCGCGCGTGGGAGCTCTGGACGCACATCACGGAGGAGCAGATCATGCTCGAGCGCGACGATGCCACGCCGCACGAAAAGCGTGAGCTCGCGGCGCTGGCCGAGCACCCGGAGCAGCTCATCGCGCGCGTCAGGGACTGGGCGGATCTCAACCGCCGCACGGCGGACATTTCGCCGTACCGCGCGCTTGTGCACAAATATCTCGACGAGACACGCTTTTTCGCCTCGCCCGTGGATTTCGGGCTCATGACGGCGCGTTTTCCGTCGTTCCAGCCGGTCGAGGTGCGCAAGCGCGACATCGCGCCCGGCTACCTGCCGCAGTGGATCCTCGCATCGTCGGCGTGTTTTCCGATGTTCCCGATGTGCGAGATCGACGGGCAGAACTATCTCGACGGTGCGTATTCGGATAACCTCCCCATCAGCACGGCGTTTCGGCTCGGCGCGGATCGCGTCATCGCCATTGGTCTCAAGCCGGAGACACCGGAGAAAAAGTACGCAAATCACCCGCTCGTGACCTATATCGCCCCGGCGGAGCCGCTGGGAAAGCTGCTGGAGTTTGACCCCGACGCGATGCGGCACAGCATCGCCCTCGGCTACACGGACACGCTGCGCGTGCTCGGCAGCCATATCGGCCATACCTACACGTTCGAGCCCGACGGAAAGACGCTGCTCGACGGCGTCGCGCGCGACTATCTGCTCTGGCTGCTGCGCCGGGAGCTGACGCCGCCGGACTCCATGCTGGACTTTTTCCGCAGTGACACGCCGCTGACCGACCGCATTCTCAGCGACCGCCCCGGCGACCTGACGGACTGCGCGCTCGCGGGCGTGGAGTGTGTACTGGAGGCATATGCCTATCCGCGCGGTGAGATCTATGATCTCAAGCTTCTGCTGCCGGAGCTGGCCATGCGCCTTACGGAGGATGAGGACACGCCGGAGCTGGAGCACGCGCACGCGCTGTGTGCCTCGCTCGGCAGCGAGCATTTCTTCACGCAGCTGGCCCCGCTCACACCGCGCTATGATGCCAGGGACATCTTTCTTGCCACGCTCACGCTCTATCTGCGCGAGCAGACGGCCTGACCGGCAGGTTTTTGTTGCGCTCGCGGGAAAAATCGGGTATACTATCTAAGTTTGATAATTTTTGATATTGGATCATACAACAACAGAGGAGCGGACTATGGATCTGAAACAGGAAATCGAGCGCCGCCGGACGTTTGCGATCATCTCGCACCCGGACGCCGGCAAGACGACGCTCACGGAAAAACTGCTGCTGTACGGCGGGGCCATCCAGCTCGCCGGCTCGGTCAAGGGCAAGGCGACCGCGCGCCACGCGGTCTCGGACTGGATGGAGCTTGAAAAGCAGCGCGGTATCTCCATCACATCGTCGGTCATGCAGTTTGAGTATGAGGGCTATTGCATCAACATCCTCGACACGCCGGGCCATCAGGACTTCTCGGAGGACACCTACCGCACGCTCATGGCGGCCGACAGCGCCGTCATGGTCATCGACGCGGCCAAGGGCATCGAGCCGCAGACGCGCAAGCTCTTCAAGATCTGTGCCATGCGCCACATCCCGATCTTCACGTTCATCAACAAGCTCGACCGTGAGGCACGCGACCCGTTTGAGCTCATGGAGCAGCTCGAAAACGAGTTCGGCATCGGCACCTACCCCGTCAACTGGCCGATCGGCTGCGGGCACGATTTCAAGGGCGTGTTCGACCGCGACCGCCGCGAGATCCTCGCGTTTCAGGAGTTTCACCGCGGACAGAACAAGATCCGTCCCATCGAGTGCGAGCTCACGGACGTCGAGCGGCTCGACGAGCTGATCGGGCCGCGCCAGCGCGAAAAGCTCACCGAGGACATTGAGCTGCTCGACGGCGCAGGCTATTCCTTCGACCTCGACGAGGTGCGCGCCGGCCGGCTCAGTCCGGTGTTTTTCGGCTCTGCGCTGACGAATTTCGGCGTCGAGCCGTTTCTGGAAAACTTCCTGCACATGACGATGCCGCCGCTGCCGCGCACAACGGCTGACGGCGTGGTCGACCCGTTCCAGCCGGGCTTTTCCGCGTTCGTGTTCAAGATCCAGGCGAACATGAACAAGGCCCACCGTGACCGCATCGCGTTCATGCGCATCTGTTCCGGCAAGTTCGTGCGCGACCACGAGTACCTGCACGTGCAGGGCGGCAAGACGCTCAAGCTTGCGCAGCCGCAGCAGCTCATGGCGCAGGAGCGCGCGATCATCAACGAGGCCTACGCCGGCGATATCATCGGCGTGTTCGACCCCGGCATCTTCTCCATCGGTGACACGATCTGCGAGCCCAAAATGCACGTGCGCTTCGAGGGTATCCCCACGTTTGCGCCGGAGCACTTCTCCATCATCTCGCAGGTGGACACCATGAAGCGCAAGCAGTTTGTCAAGGGCGTTACCCAGATCGCGCAGGAGGGCGCCATCCAGATCTTCCACGAGCCGAACAGCGGCATGGAGGAGGTCATCGTCGGCGCGGTCGGCGTGCTGCAGTTCGAAGTGCTGGAGTACCGGCTCAAGAACGAGTACAACATCGACATCCGCCGCCGCGACCTGTCGTATTCCTACATCCGCTGGATCACGAGCGAGGGCACCGATCCTACGGCGCTCAACCTCGCCTCGGACACGAAGTGGGTGCAGGACTTCCGGGGCCACAACCTGCTCATCTTCAACAATGAGTGGAGCATCCGCTGGGCGGAGCAGAAAAACCCCGACCTGACGCTGGCGGAGTTCAGCACAAATCAGGACGACGAGGCATAAGATCACACAGGGCCATCCGGACGGATGGCCCTGTTTTTTCACGGTGCATCGCGTTTCCCTGAATGCGTAAAAATCCCCCGGCGCGGGTTCAATCCACACCGGGGGGAATTTTGCGCGCATTTTCCGGTTGGCGGCAGGATACGACGGCTTTTTTCGCGGCGCGCGTGTATACTGCTGTCAAACGAAAGCGAGGAGGGAGACGATATGAAACAACTCCGCTTTGTGATCCTGATCATGCTCATCATGCTGTTGCTGTGTCCGGCTGCGCGTGCGGCGCTGACGCCCGGCAGCGCAAACACAGAACAAATGGGAAAACCTCCTGCACAGCAGGAGGTTTTCTCGTATACGTCTGTATTCAGAACAGATCCTCGACCACGTTCTCGGGCGGGACTTCCAGCAGGGAGGGGTTGTGCATGAACATCTTCATGTACTTGAACGACGAGGCGTAATAGTATCCGTCGCACACGCGTTCGTCCATGACGGCCATAAAGTCGATGTACTTGCGCTCGACCGCCTTGCCCTCGCGGTCGAGCTCGACCGCCTTGCGCTTGGCGCCGAAGGCGATGAACATCGGCAGGGTGCCGAAGTTATACAGGTGGTGATAGATCGGCGGGATGCCGAGCGAGCCCATGTCGGTGATGATCATCGAGCCGTGGAAGGGGCTGGCGTCGAGCAGCTTCTGCGGGATGATGCCGAAGTAGTCCATCACGCGCAGGCAGCCGATGGCGAAGCGCAGCAGAAAGCGCGGCAGCTTCAGCAGCGCGCCCGCGACCTGCTCGGTGTTGTTGTCCTCGCCGCCGTACTTGATCTCGTCGATCTTCTCGTTCATCTTGCGGTAGACATCAAAGATCGTGTCCGTCGGGGCGAAGACGGCCTTGATGGTCGTCTCGTTCGAGGTGGTGGACATGGTGCGGCGCACGGTCAGCACGACCTCGATGTTGTTGCGCGCATAAATGCGGCGGCCGGCCACAAAGCGGTTGATGCCGGGACGCATGGAGACCATGCGCACATAGGCCGCGATGAACAGGTGCAGGTAGCCGAGACCCTTGTAGCCCTCGAGCCGTTTCTGACGCAGCCAGCGGTCGGTATCCGTGATCTCGATGCAGTCCTCAAACTGGTTGCAGGCATCGTTTTTCGTGGGCATGATATAGGGCATGAACTTGTAAAACGGTGCGAGCGAATGGATCAGGCGACCGTCCTTGCGGTCTCCGAGACGGCGTTTGCTCTCCATAGGAAATACCTCCGAATATACGAATAAAGTTCAAACTTTTTAACTTTGGTACGACCATTATAGGTGATTTCCGAAATAATAGCAAGTAAAAAAGTATTTAAAATGATGATAACTGCATTTTTCCAATTATTTTGGCGGGTGCATTATCGGGAAAACGTAACGGTATCATCTGAAGAAATCATGCAAAAAAATAAACGTTAAATTTTCGTCAATGACGTGAAAAAGCTAGCAATATCAACAGCTTTTTA
>ERZ773277.393-NODE-393-length-52044-cov-25.395872_pt1 | contig 52044 bp, 44 predicted proteins | sample MGYA00511957_ERZ773277 | MGnify/ENA primary metagenome ERZ773277 (study PRJEB29015, sample SAMEA2737800) | human gut metagenome | biome: human gut; feature: human-associated habitat; material: faeces | place: China | collected 2012 ... | reverse complement strand
TAATATAAAAGAAAAACTTCCACTTAAGAAGAAATGGAAGTTTTTCAGTGCCCTTTTTTATTATACCATTTGATCAAAAAATAGTAATTTCTGAAATTTATGCAAATTTAACAATAGAAAACATGGAAATTATCCCAGGATGAACAAGAAAGCATCCGGCGGCGCAGGATTCTCCGCCTGGGGCGGAATCCGGTGCACGGCGCCACAGAGAAAACGGCTGGCAAGAAAGGCCGGTATGCTCCGAAGACCGGGAAGAGATCAGGGGCGGTCCGGCGGCCGGAAACGACCTGAAGTTTCGTCCGCAATTCAGTGAAGTTTGGTTGATGAAGAGCGTTTTCGGAGAGGATAAAATAGAGGGACAAAGGAGGAAAAACAGATGATCAGATATTTTATGGAAGAACCGGAAAAGAAGTATCGGCCGGAGATACGATGGTGGCTCGCGGAGGGAATGCATACGGACGGAACGCTGCGCCGCGAGATGGAAATGCTGGATGAGATGGGCATGGGCGCGGTGGAGTTTCTGGCGATGGAGGAACCGGGAGCGGATCCAAAACTTTACGGATGGGGATCGGAAGAGTGGGTGCATGATTCCCGGCTTCTGATCGGAGAGGCGGCGAAGCGGGGACTGGGGATCAGCATGACCAGCGGTACCAACTGGTCGAACGCGAATCTGACGTCCATCACGCCGGATGACCGCGCCGCTTCCAAGGAACTGGACTGTGTGATCATACCGTTGGAAGCGGGGGAACGATTCTGCGGCGCATTGCCGAAATGCGAAATTCAGACAGAGCATGTGGAGGCGCAGGAACTGGTGGCAGTGGTAGCGGCCAGACGGATGTGGGAAAAGGACGGTTGTGTCTGCCTGGATCCGGAGACAACGGTGCTGACGGATCTCGTCGCGGAGGGACAGCTGGACTGGACCGCTCCGGCGGACGGAACGTATGAACTTTTTGTGTTCTGGCTGCATGGAACCGGGCAGACGGCCAGGCCTTCCTGCGGGATTTCCTATACCGTCAATTATCTGGACCGCTATGGGGCGGAGGCGCTGATCGACTATTGGGATCATGAGGTGATGACGGAAGATCTGAGGAAGACCCTCAGGGAGAGCGGCAGGGGAATGATGTATATGGACTCCCTGGAACTGACCGCGTTCGGGGCGTGCAGACAGTTATGGGGATATCATCTGAATGAAGAGTTTCGCAGGAGGAGGGGGTACGGTATTGAGCGCTATCTTCCCTTCGTCATCCGCAGAAAAGGGGGTATGCCCGGGCGGGATGAATATCGCTGTACCCTGGAGGATACGGTATTTCTGAACAAATTTCACAACGACCTGTATCAGACCATGACGGAACTGTATATGGAAAATATGCTGTGCCCTGTCCGGGAATGGCTGCACGGGCTGGGAATGGAACTGCGGGCGGAAATTTCCTATGGGATGCCCTTTGAGATCTCGCTTCCCGGCAGATATGTGGATGGAGTGGAAACCGAGTCCCTGGAGTTTGGCTCCCAGGTGGAAAGCCACAGGGGACTGGCGGGGACCGCCCATCTGTACGGCAGGATCTTTTCCAGTGAGACGGGGGCGACGCTTCTGAATTATATGATGCCGTTGGATTTCTATAATCAGATCTGTTTCTCCCAGTTTGCGGCAGGGGTGTCCAAAACCGTTTTTCACGGATACGCCAGCATCTGCGGATCGGAAGAGGCGACGTACTGGCCGGGACACGAGGGCATGTATCCCCTGATTTCCGAGAGGTTCGGGTGCCGTCAGCCCGCATATCGGCACTACAGGGACTGGACCTGCATGCTGGGCAGATTTCAGAAACTGCTGAGGGCGGGAATTCCCCGAATGGACCTGGGGATTCTCCGGCTGGATTACCATTACAATAACGCGGTCTTTGCACCGGATGGCGAGGAGGCGTTTTACAGTGAAAAGGGGATGAGAGGCTGTGAGGGCCTCTACTGGAAGGACATCGGTCTGCAGGCAGCGGGATATACCTGGGATTATTTTGCTCCGCAGATCCTGGAAGAGGACTTCGTTGTCACGGACGGCGCCTCATTGTGTCCGGAGGGCCCCGGATATCAGGCGCTGATCGTGTATCAGGAGGAAATGCCTCTCTCCTCCGCGAAAAAACTCCTCCGTCTGGCCGGGGAAGGGCAGAAGATCCTCTTTGTCAACGGCGTGACAGAGGAGAATCTGCCGCTGGGAGGATGCACGTTTCATAAAAAAGCGGCTTCCCGGACGCCGTACGTTATGGAATCGGATGAAAAACTGAGGGAGATTGTCTCCGAGATCAAGGAATTTCCGGGCGTGATGGAGATGGATGGCCAGACAGGCGTCGTCGCCTGCCTGGAAAAAATGGGAGTGAAGCCGCGCGCGGCCTTTTTGGAGCCGAATCCGCAGATCCTGACCTGCATGAGAGAGGACGGAGATCGACGTTATGTCTTGGTCTATGACATGCAGTATACACGACAGACCGTTTCGAAGGTATCGCTCTGCGTAGAGGGAGGCGGAAGACCCTACGAAGCGGACTGCTGGACAGGTGAGATCAGGGAAATTTCCGGGACGGAATACGAGGGCGGCACAGCGGTATCCCTCGCGCTGAATCCCGGAGAGGCGACGATGCTGATCTTTGACAGGACGGAGAAACCGGAGACGCTTCCGGAGGAGACCATATACGCGGAGAGAGAACTGCCGCGCTGGAATCTGCAGGTGGAAAGCTGGACGGCGGGAGAGAAAAGGGAAATCTCGGAAGAACGCCGGGCGGGCATCGTGACCAGGGAAGTGTACTATGAGACGAAGAAGACGATGATCGATGCCGGGGAGACGGAATTGATCCCATGGAAGGACATTCCGGCCGTAGGTAAGGAGGTATCGGGAATCGGGTATTACAGAACGGTGATCGAACTTCCGGAAGAATGGAGAGAAGGAGATGGAGCGAGGCTGTGTATCGGTTCCACGAACGGTGAGACGGCGGCGGTCTACGTCAACGGGAGAAAAGCGCCGGCGTACAATATCAACAGACGGACGGTGGAAATCGGCAATCTGCTGCGCGCCGGCAGGAATGAACTCGTGGTGGAGGTATCCAGTTCGCTGAACAACTGTCTGAAAGCCGGCGGATACTATGACACCACCTTCCCGAATACCGTGGCCCGGATGATGGGAGCCAACAATGGCAATGGAGCAATGGAAGAGGCTATGGCGGCCGGAATGTCGGCCGGCGAAAATGCGTCGGAAGACGCCGCGCCGGGACCGGATCTTTCCGCGATCGTGGCCCTGATGACGCGTCCGGCGCTGTGGAGGGATTACGGGATGACCGGCAAAGTGTCGGTACTGTTTTATAAGGGAGAAAGATAAATTGCGCGGGCGGCCTGACAAAGGCCGCCCGTTGAATTCTGAGAATGTTTCGGCGCCATCTGACAGAGGACAGCAAAAAATTGTCCTGTTATGGGAAAAAGCCATCCTAAAGAGAAAACGCATGGTCCGATAAAATGAAAATACGGAATATGGAGGAGGGATTGAGACAGATGGACAGAAGCAAACTGGAGATAACGGAGATCACGGTGGAGTATGCGAAACATCCTCTGGGGGGGCGACAACGATCTGGGAGAGATGGGATTCCATCTTGCCGGACGGCAGTTTTGACGCTTCCGGCATGAATTCTCTGAATCACTATGCCTACGGGACCATCGGCGACTGGCTGTACCGGAAAGTGGCAGGCATCAATCTGATCAGACCGGGATATAAGGAGATTCTGATCAGCCCGACGCTGACCCGCGGCCTGACGGAGGTGGAGGCCCGCTATGAATCCATGTACGGGACGGTGGCAAGCAGAATTTCCTGCCGGGACGGGAAAATCACGGTGGATGTGGAAATTCCGGCCAACACTACGGCGATCCTGGAATTGCCGGAACGGGAGGAGGAGATCCGCGTGGGGTCCGGACGATATCATTTTGAATACGGAACGGTCACCAGGCTGGACCGTTCCCCCGTTTCGATGAATTCCACCGTAGCGGAAATCCTGGAACAGCCGGGAGGAACGGACGCGATCAGATGCTGTATGCCGGAGATATTGGAAGGGCCGATGTCTGCCTATCTGCAAGGCAAAACCCTCAGCGAACTGGCGGCCATGGCGCCCGATTCCGGGAGGAGACTGGAGGAGATTGTTGAGCGGATGAAGGGGGCGCGTTAAAAAACTGGTATTTTCCGGGCAAATGCGGTAGGCTGAAGGAAAGGAGGGATGTGTCATGGAAATGGATGTGATCCGTCAGCTGGAGGAACAGATGAAGATTTTCGGCATCCAGGTCATACGGCTTCGCACCGGGGATCCGGAAGAGACAGAGTTTGATCTGGGGCTGCGCAGAGCGCTGGGGATCCGGCGGGATTCCGGCGCGGATCTGAAGATGATGGCAGATCTGCTGGAGGAAGACACTCTGTATTTTATCAGAGATGTCTTTGGGGTACATTACATCTGCCTGCGTCTTCCGGGTCAGGACGCGGGGGATGAGACCGCGTGTTTCCTCCATATCGGCCCGTATCTGACGGGAGACCGGGAAACGGTGTGGGAGGAGACGGTGAAAAAAAGCGATCTCTCTGTCTGCCAGCGGCAGGAACTGCGGCATTACTATTCTTTTCCGCCTATCATGTGGCCTCCTATGTGAACAGAGTAGCGGAGGCCGGAAAAGCGGTCTACGATCTGCCCATGACGGCAAACTGCTGGCTGGACAAGGGCGAGAAGCCCGGAAAATATCCCTCCGGAGGCCCGGTGGCGAGAATGATGGAGGTGTGGAAGTTTGCGGCGCCGGCCATCGACGTCATCGCGCCGGATATCTATGTGCAGAATTTCTGTGAGATCTGTGATGCCTACACCAAGATGGGAAATCCGCTGTTCATTCCGGAGACTGCGACCCACAGCCATGTGGGGCCGCGCCTGGTTTACACGGTGGGCCACCATCACGCGATCTGCTTTGCGCCTTTCGGCTTTGAGGATATGGGACAGGAATTTTCCGGAACCCAAAGCTACCTCTTTGGCGTGGACACCTCGGATCCGCTGCTCCAGACACCGCAGAATGTGGAGGAGTACCGCTGGTACAATCAGACTCTCGCAGCCATGATGTCCATGCTGGCGGACGCCTACGGCACAGACCGGCTGCAGGCCGTTATTACCGAAGTGCCGGACAAGAATAGGATGATGTTCGGCTCCTATGGATTTATGGTGCTGTTCGATCTGCCGATCATTCAAAGAAAGGACGGCGTGTGTCTGGCGCTGCAGGTGAGCGAGGATACCTTCTATCTGATCGCCAACGCCTGTATGCTGGCGCCGTTTTCCGCTGATCCGGAGAAACCCAATGTGGATCTGCTGGCTCTGGAGGAAGGGTACTTCGAGGACGGCAAGTGGGTTATCACCAGAAGGCTTAACGGAGACGAGTCCGCCTCTATGAATTTCGGCGAGCCTACACTGCTGAAGATCAAGCTGTTCTCCTATAAGTAGAAAAGAGGGCGTAAGAAGTAAAGCGTACAAGGATCCTGCCGGACGATTTGTGGTTGGCAGGGTCCTTTTTTAGAAGAAGTAGAAGAACCGGAAAAAGTCAGCCTGAAACAAAGAAATCTCCGGAATTCGTGAGGAAACCGGAGATTCTGTTGAGAACGCAGGGACGGCGCGCAACCGATGCAGAATCAGCACAGGATCGACGCGCAACCGATACAGATCCAGCCCAGAACCAGCGCGCAGCCGATTCAGGATCGGCGCAGGATTACCGCAGAATCAGATGCCGGGGGAGGCCGTCCACCATCATGGGGGAAAGCTCCGCCTGGATCAGCGGGCGGATATAGTGAATCAGTTCTTCGGTTACGTTCATGCCGTCTTCCGAGATCCAGTTTCGTGGAACTTTCTTTTCCTTATTGGCAATCTTGTGAACGTCCTCGCATCCGGTAATGCAGAGATAGGGATCCTCGGAAATCCGCTCTAAAACGGCAACTTTGCCGGATTCTCCCTCGAAGGCCGCTTTGACAGCGGCTCCGCCGACCTGGAAAGCCTCTGTCACATCCACCCGGGAAGTCATGTACGCGGCGCAGCGCTGCAGGGTGTTCAGTTCGATGGCCCGGGTTTTTACCGCGAGTTTTTCCGCGATCAGGTCCGCCAGGAATTTTCCGACGCCGGACAGCTGCTTGTGCCCGAAAGCATCGACAGCGCCTGCGCTTGTTTCCGAATCGGATTCCGCCAGTTCAAAGACATATTTGCCGTCCGCCGTGGTAATGCCTTCCGAGACGGCGATGACGACAGATTTCTTTTCCTGCAGCAGATCCTTTACCCGGGAGAGGAAGGCATCGGGATCAAAGGGTACCTCCGGAAGACAGATCAGATCCACACCTTCGCAGTCCTCGCCCTTGGCGAGAGCCGCCGCTCCTGTCAGCCATCCGGCGTTTCGTCCCATGATTTCCATAATGGTAACGGAAGGAATGTCGTAGACCAGACCGTCCCGTATGATTTCCTTGGCAGTAGCGGCAATGAATTTGGCGGCGCTGCCGTAGCCCGGCGTGTGGTCGGTACAGGACAGATCGTTGTCGATGGTTTTTGGCACACCCATGAAGCGGATGTCGCTGCCGATCAGGTGGCCGTAATCCGAGAGCTTCTGAATGGTGTCCATGGAATCATTTCCGCCGATGTAAAAGAAAGCTTCGATCTCGAGCTTCTGAAGGAGGGAGAAGATCTGCTCGTAAATTTTGTGATCTTCCTTGATTTCGGGGAGTTTGTAGCGGCAGCTCCCGAGGAAGGACGAAGGGGTTCGCTTCAAAAGGTCGATGTCCAGATCCGAGCGGATGTGTTCCGAGAGATCTACATATTTATGTTCCAGAAGGCCGTGGATGCCGTAGCGCATTCCGTATATTTTCCCGGCGCCCCGGTCCTTTGCCGTCTTGAAAACGCCGGCAAGGCTGGAATTGATGACGGCGGTGGGGCCGCCGGACTGGCCGATGATGATATTTCTTTGCATGGTAAATCCTCCGTTTGGTTTTGATTATGCGTAGCGCTGGCAGCCTGTGAGCCAACGGTTCTGTGGTTTTCCGCGCCCGGAGCGGCAGCCGCGCCGGCGGGGAAAGCATTTTCCGCATCCCGCTTATCTTATCACAGTGGCGGGGGAGAATCCATAAAAAAAGAGAGACATAGGTATGTAAAAAACGGGGCTGTGTTTTGTCCTTCCGCCGGGGGCTTTGTTTCCGGTTGTTCTGAAAATACGGATGGGGTATAATGACAGAAAAACATCGTTTTTTGGGGGAGCGAAGGATGAGGATAGCCATTTGTGATGATGAAATTCTGGCGGCGAAGCAGCGGAAGGTTCTCAGGTACGGATCTTTACCTCCGGCGCGTCGCTGCTTCGGGAGATCGAGAATTATGATATCGTGTTCCTGGATCTTAGGATGCCGCAGATGGACGGGATCGACGTGGGAAAGGAAATTCTGCGACAAAATCCGGGCTGCCGGATCATTATCGCCAGCGGAGAGTGGGAAAGATTCAAGGAAGGCTATGTGATCCGGGCAGTGCGCTTTGTGACGAAACCCTTTGATGAGGAGGAGATCGCCGAGGCGTTGGCGGAGGCGTCCAACATGTGGCTGGGAGAGGGAGTCATTGAAGCTTATTTTGAGAACCGAAAATTGGCTCTGAGGCAGAAGGAGATCCGCTATATTCTCTCCTATGACGGGTACGTGCGGATTTATACCGCAGATAGAATGTACCGGCGGGAAACCAGCCTGGAGAAAATGCTGGAGCTTCTGGATGAGAGACTGTTTGTGCGGATTGATCGGGGCACAGTCGTCAACATGGCCTATGTCGAGAAGGAAGAAGGGGATGCTTTTGTTCTGGAGGGTCAGAAATTCAGGATCGCCCGGCGCAGGCGTGAGGAAGTCCGGCGGGCGTACATTGATTTCAAACTGAAATACAGGGGGAGGATGGGAGTATGGCAGTAGTATTGTGGGGATATTTGGAGGAACTGATTCTGTATCATCTGGGAGCTTACGCCTGCTTTGATCTGAAAACGCGGATGCCCTGGCTGCAGATGGTCGGAGCCGGGGTGTGCGTACTGCTTGCCTGCGTATCCGACATCCCGTCTTCGATTACCTCTTACGGCGTGATGCTGTGCGTGGTGTTTTTCGCGCTGAAGGAGGAGTGGAAGAGGCGGTTCTGGCATGTAGGCGTTCTGTTTGTTCTGATCAGTGGAATGGGAGAAATTGTGGAACGGCTGGCAACGACATCTCGGTCCAGAATAAACTCCCATGCATGTTTCAGATTCAAAATCTTCTGTACATCAGTTGCAGTCATACCGGAAACTTTGCCGTTTTCTATGATTTCTTCTGTCTGTGGGAACGATGTAGCAACACCCTCTAAAACAGCCTGATCATAGATATTCATTTTCATATTGGCACGTGCAAATGCGATGTTGTTTACGACATCAACAGAAAGCTCGTCTTCTGAATATCCAACTGCGGCAAGTTGTTTTTCAATGCTGCGAAGGGATTTTCTGATTTCACGAGCTTCTCTGGCATTTCGAAGAAGCAGATTATATAGTTCTTCGGTATATACACCTACATAAGTAGACGTCTGCTTGACCCATTGGTTAAGACGCAGCTGCCTGAAAGCGTTCTCCTCGGCGGGATTTTGCTGCGCCGATTCGCAAGCGGCCTGCACCTTGTCGATGCCTACCGTAATACCGAGAGAGGGATTTGCTTTCTTCCGGACCTCCGGGTCTGTCCAATCAACCGTCAATCTGGATGCGGAGTCCGCCCACGATACCATTTTCTCGCTGAAAAAACTGATGGAAGGACGCACGACGATCATGGCGGCCCACAATGAGGAATTGATGAAGGCGGCGGATTGCGTGATCCGTCTGGAAAACGGAAAGATCATGAAACAGGAATAAGGAGGAGAGGAACTACTCCTTCGCGTACAGCCCGTGCTTCTGCCGATACTCTTTTGGGGTGCAGCCGTATTTTTCCCTGAATTTCTGGAAAAAGAAACTGGTGTTGGAATATCCCACATGGTAGCAGATGTCGTTGACAGCCATACCGGTGTTGCGCAGAAGCCGGGCGGCCTGCTGCAGCCGCTGAGTCTGAATCATTTCCTTGAAGGAGGAGCCGGTGTGCTTCCGGATATAGGTGGACAGATAGTTGGGGTTCATGTGGAAAAATTCTGCGGTGGATTCCAGCGTGCAGCGCTGATAGTTGTTTTCAATATAGCGGACAATGGGGAAAATCGTATTGTTTCCGGTCTCCGTTGAGACCAGGGAATGCTCGAAAACGTTGATCAGTTCACAGACAATCAGCGTCATCAGGCTGTCCAGCATGTGGCTCGCGGCGATGGAGGGCGCATAATATTCACAGAGAAACTGGGTGGCAAAATCTGCCAGCCGGTTATTTTTCTGCGGGCGGAATACCAGATAATTATTGTGGGCGGCCTGGTTGTTCAGCGCTTCGATAAAAAAGGCGGAGAGATAATTGTCCTTTCCGATGCGCTCGAAAAAGGCTGCATTCAGGTATTCTCTGGAAATCAGGAAATTGATCAGAATATCGTTCTCTTCGCAGCGGGATACCGCATGGGGAGCGTCCGTGTTGATCAGGACCATCTGTCCCTGCGACAGGGTGATATCCGTCCTGTTCACATATAAGGAGCAGGAGCCGGAGTAAACATAATTCAGTTCCAGCCAATCGTGCACATGGAGAGGAACCTCCTCGAAGCGGTCCTGTTTGATCACGGAGAAATTATAGTATTCCACCAGAATGTTTTTTTTCGCGGCGGTGCTGATATATGTCTGCGGATCATATACAAAACGGTAGCAGGGCTGTCCGCGGTCATAGCCTGCCACAGGCATGGCGGAATAGTCCATATGGATTCCGGAGAGGTGTTCTTCCTCCTCCGGCGTCAGTCTGCGAAGATACTGATCCAGGCCGTGTTTGTTCATATCGCTGCCTCCTCGATTTTCCTGCGGTCGCTGCAGAAACGCCTTTTCTTTCACGGGCCTGCCCGTAAAAACTTTCTGCTTTCACTATAAAATGTTTCCCCTGCCCCGTCAAGAAAAAGATGAAGTTTCGTCGGTAAATGTGTAAAGTATGGTTGATGAAACCGAAGGAAACATCATTTATAATCAGGTCATAAAAGCGAAGGGAGGAGAGACGCAACGGGGAAATATAAAGGTTTTTTTTGGCCTGCTCTCATTGGAATGAAACATATGCCAAAGATCAGGGATTCGGCGTATTATGATGACGCCGGCGGCTATCGAAGAGCGGCGCTGGACGACAAACTGGCATTTTTCATCCAGCATCCTGTCTGGGAAGGGCATCCGGAGTACTTTATGAAGAACGGTTCTCCAAAGGAACTCTACGCGATTTCCGGCATGACGATAGAAAATATGCTGCGTCTGGCGGGCATGGGACAGCAGGCGATGAACGTTACGGAGGGATTTAATTATCTTGTAGAGCAGAGAGCCAGGGGAAACGTTCACTTTATCAGCGGGCTCTATCCGGAGAGCGAAAGAAAAAAGGATCCGGAGAAAGAAAAGACGCGAGGTCTGTTATACCAGGGGAAAGCCGGAAAGCCCCTGGCTGTAGTCATTGCCGGAGGAGGTTTTGCCGGCGTGGCTTCTTACGTGGAAGCAATTCCGATCGCGATGGAACTGCACAGAAGAGGGTACAGCGCTTTTGTTCTCGTCTATCGCGTAAACAAAGAACTGCATCAGACCGAACATCAGGCGAAGGGAGAGGAGGCAGCAAGGGATGTGATTCCGGCGGTACGATGGCTGATAGACCATCAGAAAGAATACGGCTATACGATGGATGGGTTCTCCATGTTTGGTTTTTCGGCAGGGGGATTGATGACGACAGCTTACGCTTTTTCTGATTACAACGATTGCTGTCACAGATATCGCCTTCCCAGACCGGCGGCGATCTTTCCCATTTACGGCCTGCACTGGGAGATTCGGGTTCACGACGAGGATAAGGGACTGGCGGTATTTTCCAGAGTGGGGCGCGACGATCCTACCGGATTTGCGGCAGTGGAGGATAAGATCCCCTATCTGAAAGAAGAACTGGGAGAAGAGAATGTGGATATCATCATGTATGATAAACTGGGCCACGGTTTTGGACTGGGAGACGGCACGGCCGCGGAAGGCTGGCTGCCGGAGGCGGTTGCATTCTGGGAAAAACATCGGTAGGAAAAATAGTGATATTAAGGAGGTTGACAAATGAACACGAAAAACAATCAAAAAGTACGACTGTCAGAGAAACTGGGATTATTCATGGTGTGCGCCGGCAATATTCCCCTGATGACATTGCTGTCAGCGTATTTCCTGATTTATTACACGACGGTGGTGGGGCTGGATCCTATGGGCCTGTCCACTCTGTTCCTGATTTCAAAGGTGGTGGATGGAGTCAGCGACCCGGTTATGGGATTTATCATGGACAGATTCCCCGTGACGAAGAGAGGCAAGTTCCGTCCTATGCTGGTTCTCGGGACGATCATCTGCGTTATTAACTACATATTGCTGTGGTTCGGCGCGGCCTGGAGTCCGGTGGGAAAATACGCCATCGTCTATGTCACCTATCTGCTCCTGGGCTGGACGTTCGATATCATGGACATTTCCAAGAACAGCCTGGTTCCGGTTATGAGTGCAGACAGCAAGGAGAGAAACAGCCTGTCCCTGTTTGCCGCTCTGGGAACCATGGCGGGAGCCGCTGTGCTGGGCGTTGTGTCTCCTCTGATCGTAGCGGAAGCCACCCTGGAAAATTACTACATCCTGATCTTCGGCTCCATGGCAATGGTTCTGGTTCTCTCCCTTGTCGGAGTAACGTTTGTCAAGGAGAGGGTAGGGTTCGAAGGAAAGAAGGAAGAAAAATACAGCCTGAAAGAACTGGTTTCCTTCCTGCGGTATAAACCTGTGTGGTCGTTCTTTATCCTGGCGTTGGTGGCAGGAACCGGAAGCACCATTGCCGGCGGCGCGGGCACGTTCTTCTACACTTATGTCATGGGTGACCTGACGCTGGCGTCGGGTGTGACGGTTATCTCGCTGGTGGCGGCGCTGATCGGCATTTTTCTGGGACCGATCCTGGCGAACCGGATGGGAAAGAAAAACGTTTACCTGCTGTGTATTGTCATTTCCATTATCTTTACCGCGCTCCGTCTGATTGATGTGAGGTCCATGACGCTGATTTATATCAGTTCCCTGTGCGGCGGTATAGCGGGAGGATGCCTGCAGCCTCTGAATACCAGTATCCAGGCGGACAATACCACTTATGTGCAGTATAAAACCGGAAAGCGCGCAGAGGCCGCCATTGCCTCTCTGACGTCCTTTATCACAAAGGTTGCCCAGGGACTGGGCGGGGCGATCCCCGGCTATGTGCTGGCTGCCTTCGGATTTGTGGAGGGATCGGTTCAGCAGCCGGAGAGCATCAATACGGGAATTATCTTATGCGTATTGATTCTGCCGATGATTCTGACCGGATTGGGAGCGATTCTTTTCGGAACGCAGTATACGCTGGATAAGAAGGCGGTAGAGGAGATGCACGCCAGCCTTGCAGAAGGAAAGCAGGAATAAAGCAGCATGGGGAAAATTTACGCGGCAAAAATCAATCACATGACCAATCCGATGGGATTTCTCATGGAACGGACGGTCTTCTCATGGAAGGTAAAGGACTGTCGGGGAAAAGAGCAGAAGTGGGCCAGGATTGTTGTGGCGGAGGATGCATCCTTTGAGAAAACGGTCTGCGATACCGGAGAGGCGGATCTGGACAGCCGGGCTGCAAGGCTCAGCCTGAAAATGAAGCCTTGCAGCAGATATTACTGGAAGGTAACCGTGGCTACGGATGCAGACGAGATCATCACGTCGGAGACTCAGTTTTTTGAAACGGCAAAAATGGAGGAACCCTGGAAGGGGAAATGGATTACCTGCGACAGCGCGGAACCGAGACATCCGGTTTTTTCCAGAGAGATCATACCGGAAAAGCAGGTGACAGGAGCGCGTCTTTACATTTCCGGTCTGGGGCTGTATGAAGCGTATATCACTCCAAAGGAGGACGGCAGTCCTCAGAGGATCGGGGAAGAGTACCTGACTCCCTACTGCAATGATTACAAGCGGTGGATTCAGTATCAGACCTATGATATCACGCGGCAGATCTCGGAGGGCGGCACTTTGTCCGTCCTCCTGGGAAACGGCTGGTATAAGGGCCGTTTTGGCTTAAACAGCGAAGGAAAAGGCGGCTGGTACGGGGACGAGTGGAAACTGATCGCGGAGATCCGCCTGGATTACGCCGATGGAACGCAGGAGATCATCGGGACGGATGAAACCTGGACGGTGACGAGAAGCCGTCTCACTTTTTCCAATCTTTACGATGGGGAACACAGGGACGATACCCTGGAAGACAGGGAGCCGGAGCAGGCTGTTGCGGCGGATCCGCCCGGGGGAAAACTGATGGAGCGCCTGTCCCTTCCGGTGAAGGTGCAGCAGGAGAGAACGCCTGTGGAACTGATCCGCACGCCCAAGGGAGAACTGGTCTTTGATCTGGGCCAGGAGATCACCGGATCCTTCCGGCTCCGGGTTCGGGCAAAAAGAGGGGCGCAGGTTCGGATCCAGACCGGGGAGGTGCTGCAGGACGGCTGTTTTTACAATGAAAATTTAAGGACTGCAAAATCCGAATATATTTACATATCAGATGGAACGGAAAAGGAAATCCAGCCTCATTTTACGTATTACGGATATCGCTACGTGAAGGTCAGCGGCGTGGAGGAACTGAGCGTTGACGACTTTACTGCGCTGGTGCTCTGCAGCGATTACGAAACGGCAGGGTCCCTGCGGACGGGACACGAACTGGTGAACAGATTGATCTCCAACGTGGAGTGGGGAATGAGAGGGAATTTCCTGGACGTGCCCACCGACTGCCCCCAGAGGGATGAGCGGATGGGGTGGACCGGAGATACCCAGGTGTTTTCCGCCACAGCCTGCTATCTCGCGGATACTTACGCGTTCTATAAAAAGTATCTGTTTGACCTGTATCAGGAGCAGAAGGATCTGAACGGAATGGTACCGGAGACCGTGCCTGTCTATGGGCAGACGAAATGTTCCTGCGCCTGGGGCGACGCGGCCTGCATTATCCCCTGGAACGTATATGTGTTCAGCGGAGATGTGTCGATCCTGGAGGATCAGTTTGACAGCATGAAGGATTGGGTGGACTACATACGGACGGTGGACGGCGAACATCACGGCTGGCGCCAAATGTTCCATTACGGCGACTGGCTTGCGCTGGACCGGGCGGGAGCCTCCGAGGGCAATGCCTACGGCGCCACCGACGAGGGGTATGTGGCGGACGTTTACTATGCGGCCAGCGCGGACATTGTGGCAAAGGCGGCGGATATTCTGGGCAGGAAGGAAGAGGCCGGAGAATACCGGGCGCTTGCGGACCGGCAGTGGCAGGAGGTAAGACGCGAATACTTTACGTCCACCGGCCGCTGCGCCGTAAAAACCCAGACAGGACTCCTGCTGGCTCTGAAATATCATATCTCTTCGGATGAGGAAAAAACCCGGCAGATGCTGAAGAAACTGCTGAGGGACAGCGGGAATAAACTGAATACCGGATTTGTGGGAACGCCTCTTCTGTGCAATGTCCTGACCGATAATGGAATGACGGACGCGGCTTACCGTCTGCTTTTAAACGAGGAATATCCGGGCTGGCTCCGGGAGGTGAAACTGGGAGCCACCACGATCTGGGAGCGCTGGAATTCCCTTGGGGAGGACGGAAAAGTTTCCAGCACGGGGATGAACAGTTTTAACCATTACGCCTACGGGGCGATTCTGGAGTGGATGTTCCGCCATGTGGGCGGCATTGACGTGAGGGAAAATGCGCCGGGAGCGAAAACGGTGCGTATCGCCCCGAAGGTTCACGCGGACGTAAAGAGCGCGGAGGCAGTTTATGATTCCGCCAGCGGAACGTACCGGTGCGGCTGGGAGATTCTGGACGATAACCGGATTCGGGTTTCGCTGGAAGTGCCCTTCGGCGCGGAGGCGGAGGTGCAGCTGCCCTATGCCGATACCAGTGTGTATCTGGATGAGTCCAATCCGTTGTTCGCTTCCGTGCGAGACGGCGTCTGCCATGTGAAGGCCGGTTCTTACCGGGCGGAGTATCCTGCTTCGGAGCAGCTGAAGAAGACCTACAGCACAGAGTCAAGCATGGAGGAACTTCTGAATCATCCCGCTGTCCGGGCGTTTCTGTCGACTCTGATCGAGGTGGATATGATTCCGGACGCGGCCTATCCCATGTCTCTGCGCACCGTCGCAGAGGTGTTCGGCGGCGGAGGCGATGAGGAGCAGTTTCAGATGCTGGACGCGGCGCTGGCGAAGTTTTAGATAAGAGACATTCTTGGGGAAAATATCTGGAGGAAGGAAGATTGAAAATATTGGCTGTGATCCTTTTGGTTCTGATCCTTGCGGCTGCGGGATTGACTTTTTACGTGTACCGCAGCAAGGCGATGTTTCTGCCGGCCCTGCTCGGGCTGGGGAGATTTCCGCAAGTGAAAAAAGAGTCATATTACAACGGGGACGGAACGTTCCGCCAGGCGACGGCAGATGACAGTATGGCATTTCTTATGCAGCATCCGGTGTTCGGCGGCTATAAGCATATGTTTTTTAACGCGGAGGATAACGTGCTCAAATCCATCGCCCCGGCAAGTTATAGCGCTTTTATGAAGGCGCAGGGCAGAGAGGAACAGTTGGAAAGTTCTTTGGAGTCTTTCAATTATCTGACCGCTCAGGTGCAGCAGGGCAGGGCCTGGCTGCTTTCGGATCTTTATCCGGAAGAGGATGTGGAAAAGGATCCCTATAAGAGCCATCTTACCGGCATGTTTTATCAGGGAGAGGAAGGGAAGCCTCTGGCGATCGTAGTTCCCGGCGGCGGTTTTATCAGCAATGTGACGGACTGCGAAGGGTATCCGGTGGCAATGGAACTCCACAGACGGGGATATTCGGTGCTGGTGCTCAGTTATCCCATCGGAAAACAGCTGGGGCAGACAGAACAGGTCAAGCAGGCAGAGCAGGCCTGCCGGGAACTGGTGCAGGCGGTACGTTACCTGAACGATCATCAGGAACAGTTGAACATCAATATGGAGGATTTCGCGATTTTCGGATTTTCAGCGGGCGGAATGATGACCACCTCATACGCTTTCGCCCACTATGCCGACAGCTGCCATAAGCATGAACTTCCGAGACCGACGGCGATCTTTCCTATTTACGGTCTGGACTGGAATGTGGAGCCGCTGCCGATGGACCGGGGACTGGCGGTGTTTTCCGTCGTGGGACGTGAGGATCCCTATGGTTTCGGGATGATAGAGGAAAAGATACCGGCGCTGACAGAAACGCTGGGAGAGGAAAATGTGTCGATCCGGGTGTATGATCATCTCGGTCACGGTTTCGGCCTTGGAACAGAGACCGTCGCGAAGAACTGGCTGCAGGAAGCGGTGGATTTCTGGGAGGCTCACAGATAGGAAAAGGGGCGAAGAAATGGAACTGGTCAGATTAAGGGCAAACAGTCAGAACAGGCCGTGTGTAGACCAGCCGCCGTATTTCTCCTGGGTCATTGTCAGCGAAGGCCAGAACGTGATGCAGGAAACCTATCGCATCAGAGTCTGGAGCGACCGTGGAGAAGCCTGGGATTCGGGTGTGGTAAAAAGCGACCAGAGCGCGTTTGTGGATTATGAGGGAAAGGCGCTGGACAGTCTGACGGATTACATGTGGTCGGTGGAGGTGACGGACAATGCCGGACATTCTGCTTCGGCAGATTCCGTTTTTGAAACCGGATGAACAAACAATTCGAGCCCTTGTTTACTCCGTACGATGCGTGGCTCTGGGCGCACCCGCCGGTGTATGCCATAGCAAACGGTGGTCTTGGTGCGATCCGCGCCAAGACCACCGTTTTTATAGTTTCAAAATGCAACAGGAGGCACCCATTTCGGGTGCCTCCTGTTGTGTCAAGAAGGAAAACGCGGCCCTTTATTGGCCCAGATAATCGTACAGGTACGCCTCCATCTTGGGGGTCCACCAGTTCAGGTAGCCAGCCTGCGTGGGATGGATGCCGTCGAACATATAGAGCTTGTAATCTTCCTCAGAAACTTGATTCATCTCGGCATCATTCCACAGGTCGATGACCCCGATCTCATACTTTTCCTGCAACTTCAGCAGCTGCTCCACCATCTTGCCGTAGGCGGGGCTGTCGTACTGGGTGCCCGTATAGAACACCACCGGGCAATGCCATGTGGTGTCGGCATATACGATGATGTATTCGAGCGCGCCAAGGACGGTTTTGGTGTCAAAGTCCTCCAAATTGCGGGAACTGCTGATTTCCCCCAGCGGGATCGCGTTGCTTGCATCGTTGGTGGAAAGCTGGCAGATGAACGCATCAAACTGTGCGTTGGGGTCGATATTGTGCAGCATCCGCTGGATGTAGGAGGTCTTGTCGTTGTCGGCCAATGTGGTGCCGCCGACAGCCTCTTTGACATAGGTGCAGTTGTTGCGAACGGCAATGTACTCCGCAAAGGAGGTTTCCAGCGAGGCAGCCCCCTCGGTCACCGAGGACCCCAAAAAGCACAGGTTCATACCGCTCAACGGGCTGTTCTCCACCGGCGCCACGTTTTCGGGGCGGTAGATCTCGGCGTTGCCGGGCAAGCCTTTGAGGTACATCGTGTTCAGGAAGCGGAACGGCCCATGGCCCAAAAGACCTTGCAGAGCACCATAAGCCAGCGCTAATAGCAGAACCAGGATCAGAGCAATGATCAAAAGGACTTTTCCTACTTTTTTCATACAAACTATCTTCTTTCTTCACTTGAGTTTCCGGATGTCCCGCGCCGTGTAACAGGGGATCACGAGAGAACTTCAGATACAAAGCCCTTTACTGCGCCAGCAGCAGGTTCATCTGCTGGATCAGCAGCTCGACCTGATCACCGGGGATCACGCTGACCAGAGATTTCAGCGGCATTTCCATGATCATCTTTTTCATCATGTTCATCGACCCTTCATCCAACCCGTCGGTACCGGCGCTTTGCGCAAGCGGGGCCAACAACTGCATGATGGTCGGCGCGGTCTTGGGGCAGGTCAGCAACTCGCCTAGTGTGGTGGTCAGTGTTACGACAAAGGGGAGTTGTTTTTCGGTGGTAAAGGACAACTCGGCCGTCAGGCGGATGTCGTCGCTGGCGCGACCCACCATGACCTCATACACACCGCTGGGGGCAAACCAGTCGTGCAGGCGTTCCTCATAGTAGCTCAAGTCGCGTGCCGCCAGCGTCAGGGTCACCGTCTTGCACTCGCCCGGTTCCAGCAGTACCTTGGCAAAGCCGCGCAGCTCTTTGCTGGGACGCTCCGGTGTGCCGTTTTTGTCGCGGATGTAAAGCTGGACGACCTCGCGCCCGGCCACCTTGCCGGTGTTGGTCACATCCACACTGACGGTGACAGTCTGGCCATCCTGCAATGCGGGCGCGGAAAGCTGCAAATTGCTGTAAGCGAACTCGGTGTAGGACAAGCCGTGACCGAACGCAAAGCGGACAGGGACCTGCTTGGTATCGTAGTAGCGGTAGCCGACAAAGACATCCTCGCCATAGGCAACACGCTCGTCATTGCCCGGAAAGTGCAAATAGCTGGGGTTGTCCTGCAAACGAAGCGGGAAGGTCTCAGCCAGATGTCCGCTGGGGTTGGTCTCGCCGTACAGCAGTTGGTCGGCGGCCTCACCGACGCCCTCGCCGCCGAGATACAGTTCCAGAATGGCCGAGACGCGGTCGGCCCACGGCAGCTCGACCGCGCTGCCGTTGTGCAGGACCACGACCACATGGGGCTGGACCTTTGCGATCTCGTCGATCAGGCGATTCTGGCAGGCGGGCAGCTCCATCGAAGTGCGGTCATACCCTTCAGACTCAAACGATTCGGGCAAACCGGCAAAGACAACGGCGACATCGGCGTTTTGTGCCGCCTGAATGGCCTCGGCCAACTCTGCGTCGGTCATCTCGTCCCGCATCGCCGAGAAGCCCTTGGCGTAGCAGACGTTGCGGCCCTTTTGCTGCGCAACCTCCCACGCGGAGGTCACGCGGCTGGGATGGATGTGGCTGGAGCCGCCGCCCTGATAGCGCGGTGCCGCGGCAAACTCGCCGATGTAGGCGATCTTCTGATCCGTGCCCAGCGGCAAAACACCCTGATTGGTCAGCAGTACCGCGCACTGCGTCTCGACGGCAACGGCCTCGGCGTGGTCTTTGGCGCGGTCGAACACGGTGTCGGGGCGGCGGGCATCCACATAGGAGAACACGACCTTCAGGATGCGCTCCACCGCGCGGTCCAGTACCGCCTCGTCCAGCGAGCCGTTCTGTACGGCCGCGACGATCTTGGCATCGTTGTAACCGTTGGAGGAAGGCATCTCCAGGTCAAGACCCGCTTCCAAGCCTTTCACACGGTCATTGGCGGCACCCCAGTCACTGACGACGTACCCCTCAAAGCCCCATTGGTCCCGCAGGATGTCGGTGAGCAGCATCTTGTTTTCGGAAGCATACACGCCGTTGATCTTGTTGTAGCTGCACATCACCGTTTTGGGCTGGGCGGCCTTGACGGCTTCCTCAAAGGCGGGCAGGTAGATCTCATGCAGCGCACGCTCCGAGAGGTCCGAGGAGATGGTCAGGCGGCGGGTCTCCTGATTGTTGGCGGCAAAGTGCTTGATGGAGGTCCCCACGCCCCGGCTTTGTACGCCGCGAATGTACGCAGCGGACAGCTTACCGGCCAGATACGGGTCCTCAGAAATGTACTCGAAATTGCGGCCGCACAGCGGGCTGCGCTTGATGTTGACGGCGGGTCCCAACAGGATGCTGACATCCTCGGCCTGGCACTCGTCGCCCAAAACCTGACCCATGTGCTCCAAAAGGTCGGGGTCAAAGCTGGAACCGGTGGCGCACCCGGCCGGGAAGCAGACAGCCTCGACGCTGTCGTTCAGGCCGAGGTGGTCCGCTTCACCTGCCTGCTTGCGCAGACCGTGCGGGCCGTCGGTCACCATCACGGCCGGGATGCCCAGCCGCTCGATCCCCTGCGTGTGCCAGAAATCCGAGCCGGAGCAAAGGCTGGCTTTTTCTTCCAATGTCATTTGGCCGATCAATGCTTTCAAATCGCGCTTCATATTCTATTCTCCTTGTCTGTTATTTGGCAACGGCATTGTACCGCGCATTCCTTACTTGCTATTTTACACAGCAAGACGTATAATGACTATATGGTATAAACTATCTCAACACGATTTCAACGAAAAGGTGATTTTTTATGCGGCCCGGTATCTTTGAGGAAAAATCCAACAACCACTTGAAGGAAGTCACGGTCAAGATTCGTGAGCGTTATCGGGCGAGCACCTACGCACAGTTGGAGGAAACGGCAAGTGGAGACTCGAATCGCGTCAAGGAAAAACGCTTTCTGTCGTTCATCGCACTGGGCAACGCCGTGCTGGCCGATGAGTTTCTGGCTCGTGCTTACAACAAGCAGGAATCGTTTCGCTTTGGGGTGATGAGCACCTCGTCGATCCAGCAGGCGCGATACGCCACCGTGGCTTCGGTCACGCTGTTTTGCCGCACGGCCATCGACAACGGCTTGCCGGAGAATCTCGCCTACAGCATCAGCGATTCCTATTTGCTGCACTTAGACGAGACCGAAAGCATTGAGGAGATCCAGTTCTTATCCCTCAGCGCGTTCCGGGAATACTGCCAGGTCATGCAGGACTGGCGGCTGCAATCCTGCCGCAAGGAGATCAAGCAGTGCTGCGAGTATATCCTGATGCACATCCACGAGCCCATCAGCCTGACGGAACTGGCCGAGCTGGTCAATCTTTCTCCCAATCATCTGTCCGCACTGTTTCTTAAGGAAACCAGCTTTCGCCCCACCGAGTACATCCGCGCACAAAAACTGAACTACGCCCGCTATATTTTGGACAACTATTCTCCGACCATCGCCACGCTGGCCAATCTGTTGGCGTTCCCCAGCCCGAGCGCCTTTGCCCGGCAGTTCAAGCAGCAGTACGGCCTGACCCCTACGGAGTATCAGCGACGAAAAGAATGAACAACGTCCCGGCAGTTCAAAGGATGAACTGATATAGTTCCCTTAGAGTAGACATCTAAAGAAGCAAAAATTTTCAAGTCTACACTAAGGGGGCTTTATTATGTCAAGAAGAAGGAACAAGTACTACGACAGGAAACTAAAGCTGCAAGCAGTGCAAGATTATCTTGGAGGCGGTGGCAGTTTACGGACTATTTGCAAAAAACACGGGATTAAAGACAAAAAGCAGCTGCGGAACTGGATAAAGTGGTATAATGGTCATAAAGAAATCAAGGAGAGGCGAGCAGCCGGAACGGAGATTTATATGACCAAGGGCAGAAAGACAACAGAAAAGGAACGCGCGGAGATCGTAGCGTTTTGTATTGAACATGGCAAGAACTATCCGCTGACGATAAAGACTTATGGCGTATCGTATCAACAGATTTACGCATGGGTACGAAAGTACGAAGAAAAAGGCGTTGCAGGTCTGGTGGATGGCAGAGGCAGGAACAAGCCGGAGAGTGAAATGACCGAAGTCGAGAAACTTCGTGTGCAAAACAAGCTGCTTCAAGCACAGATCAAAGACAAGGAGATGGAGATTGCTCTGTTAAAAAAATTGAAAGAATTGGAGAGGTGGGATGTCTGAGCGGAGTAAGGCAAGAGAAGAAGCATCTTGCAGTCCGCAGTGTACATGAGGAGAAGCACTATTCGGTCAACCGATTATGCGATATTCTTAATCTTAATCGATCTTCCTATTACAAGTGGTTACGGCGAAAGGAAAGCCAAGTCGAAACAGAGAACAGACGAATCATCGAATGGGTCAAGGAATTGTATGAAGAGCAGAATGGAATCCTTGGCTATCGGCAAATGACGATAACCATTAACCGTGACAAAAATACTCAATACAATGTCAAGCGGATTCGCCGGCTGATGAGATACCTTCGCTTAAAAGTCTGTTTGCCGCAGAAAACGGGCAAGCTATATTCCGTCCACACCGGAAACAACAGCAGAAAACATTTTGAATCGTGAATTTTACGCAGACAGACCCAATGAAAAGTGGCTGACCGATGTCACAGCGTTTAAGTACTATGACGGTCCCGTGATAAAGAAGCTGTATCTGAGCGCTTTTCTTGATTTGTATGACCGCAGGATCGTTGCATATAAGCCTGTTGTATTGGGCTATCTAATTTACCAGACAGTGTCTGGCAAATTGAGTTCTGCATAAAAGCTGAATATGCCTTGGGAGATCTGTCTAACTAGATTTTTGGGCTTGCATATCTTAGACATCCAATTTTCCAGTCAGTGACTGGAAAATTGAAATGGGAACCATATCAGACTGATGGAAGCAGTCTTAAAGTGTTAGCGTTCACATGAGGTCGGATAGTCATCTTATCTGGCTTTGCGTGAGCTGCTGATTTCCTTGATTGCGGCATAGTGTTTTCCACATTTTCGGCTGATCTCGTTGAAAAAATCGGACGCCACAAATTCCAGCAGCCATACCTTGGGAATCATATACTTGGGTGTCTGCAAGATGGTTTTCAGCAAGCCCTTGCTGCACCATTTCAGAATTGTGTGGCGTTGATAGCCTGTCACCTCGCAGACTTGCGCAACGGTCAGTACATCCGGGTAATTTGCTAACTGTTGCTCGTACCATTCCTTGGCCAGTAGCCGTTCTTCGCCCTTATAGTTCAGCTTGCGCTCCAACGACGAGGCGGGTTTCTTGTGCTTGGGGTAGTTGTAATACCATCCGCTGGGCGGAGTGTAGCGCATCGGGTCGGACTCTCGGCGGTAGAGATACTCGGCAACATCTTTCTTGGCGATTTTATAGCATCGCGTTTTCTTTCCGTTGTTTTTGCAGGGAACAAGCCCGCTTTGCAGGAGATAAAGCGAAGTGCGCGTTCCGATATGGCATACGATGCGGAAATCGTTGCGGCTCATCGGGTCCGGATAGGGTGTTAGGATTTCTTCGATTTTTTCTTTCAAAGAGTCCTTGCTTACAGTTTCTTTCTTCATTTCGGGTTCTCCTTGTTTGTAAAGTGGAACCCTAAAAATCACTACTTCATTTTTTTGTTTCTTGCATTTGTTCTCATTCGTGTCCGCAAACCTGCACCATTATCCCGCTTTTGGGGTAGGGGTTATCTTGCATCTTATCTTGCATTTTTCCCAAAAAGCCGCCATTTTTGCCCCAAAACGGGCGATTTTGCTTCTTTTCGTACCTACATTGTTTTTCACTGGCTTATCAGTGTTTTCACCACAAACATCGCCCAAAATCAGCGGACAAGCCAGCCTGTATCAGCCTTGGTTATCACCATATTGCCTTTTCAAAGATTAACTCGAAATGCTTTAGGACAGGAGACTGTCGCGTGGGTTCGACTCCCACCATCTGCGCCATATCCGTCGTAGAATCGAAAGATTTTACGACGGATATTTTTGTTTACGGCTTTGAAATGTGATGCTGTAAGTTTACGCAATGACTATTACAAGCCAAAATCCACTTGCAACAATAATCTGTTGCAAAAAGCCATTTGTTGCCCGAATTGTTGCCCACAGTTCATGGTTTCCTGCGAGAAGGGATAATAACTTATAAAGAGTTATCTCCAACAGCAGCGTTTTTCGGTGTTGCGAATACTGCTTGGTGGTATGCCGTCAGCACACTGAGTTTGCGCTGCTCCTGTACTTGTACATAGCGGGTCGTGACGGTGTTGATTTTCAGATTTACGCCCATTTGCTGGGAAAAATCGTCCACTGAATGTTCGAGAATTTGGCTAACTGCATAAAAATCACCTGTCAAATTGTACATATTGGTGCCCGCTGTGCCGCGTAGATCGTGAAATCGGATTTTCGGCATCCCGGTGCTGCGCATAAATCCGTTAAACTTGACCGAAATACGCTTTTGTAAGTATGGCGAACCGTCCGGCTTGCACACAACAAGATCGTTATCGTAATACTTGACCCCGCCGAGCTTGCACAACCGCCGCTGGTCGGCTTGTTCCTGTTTGAGCCGCAAAAAGATAGGCATCGCTTCTTCTGTAATGGGAAATGAGCGTGTTTCGCCCTCGTCACGGTCCTTCAAGGGTTCCAGGTGTGGCACAATTTTAGCATCTTTTGGCAGGTCACAGGGGATTTGACCTCGCAAGGTAATTTGCCTGTGCGTCAAATCAACATCACGCCAGCGTAACCCCAGTGCTTCGCTGAGTCGCAGCCCAAACAGAACAGCGAGCAGCACCACGGTCTCAAGTGCATTACCATGTACAAACGCCAAAAGCTGCTGCACCTGTTCCACGGTGTACTTGTCATATTTGCGCCCGGCGTTCTTACTAAACCGTGTCATAATGTTCTTGGCTGGGTTGTTTGGAATGTAGCCATACTTTACCGCCGAGGACAGCGCAGAGCTTAAAATTCGATGGCAATAACGCACTGAATTCTCCGCCAGTCCCTTCTCACGCAGTTGCGCAATCATATCGTCAATCATTTGGGGTGTCAGTTTATTCAGAGGTACTTCGCCCAGCATGGGAATTAGATGTATGCTTATGCCGCTCCAATAGCTGTATCGTGTACTTTTTGCAAGGTTATGGTGGTAGCTTTCGTACCACTTGGGCAGATACTCTTTTAGCTTTTGTTTGCTCTCTGGTCCATAGCCGACCATAGCGGCGCTGCCAGTCTGTAACTCCAGCTTGATCTGTGCCTCATACAATTCTGCTTCCCTGCGCGTTGCAAATCCACGTTTGGCAATACTTTTCTGCTTGCCGTTCTCATAGACTTTCACATTGACATCGTAGACAATGCCCGGTCTGCCTGTTAAAATTCCTTGGCTGTTTCGCTTGTTTTTGACTTTTCTCTCGCGGATCGCCATATCAGCACCCACCACTTACAGACCTTGCTGGGGTCTTGGCACGGTTGTAATAATCCCAAATCGCCTGTTCGGAAATCAGGCGACGGTTGCCGTTCTGGATAAACTCCAGTTCACCGTCAGCCATCAGCTGACGCAGCTTGTTTTCTCCGATGCCGGAAATAAGCGCCATCTGCTCTACGGTTTTGAGCATAGGCACGAACGCGGGATGTTCATCCCTGTTCATACGAGATTTTTGCTTGCTGTATCTTGCCATAACTATCCCTCCTGCGGTATAATTTAATAAATAAGTGTTTATCTGTTCAGCGATGTGCACAGGAACACAAACATTTGCAAAAATTGAAGACTTGGTATATTCAGTTTTCAAGGTTCATAAGCAGGAAACACATTTTGTATGTCTTGCTTATACAAACATTATAGCGCATACTTTTTGTATGTCAATGATTTGTTCTATTATTTCTTATTTTGTTCACATTTGGGGGAATTTTTCTATGGATACCCAAGGCAGACGAATAAAAAAGCTCCGTATGGAAAACGGCTTTTCTCAAAAAAAGCTAGCCGACATGGTGGGAATTGTAACGACCCACCTTCAGGCTTATGAATATGGCACGCGTCACCCGAAAGAAGAAATTCTCGACCGTTTGGCTCTTGCGCTTGATGTAGTTCCAAGTATGCTGCAGCCTTTGGATGTCGATACTGTGGAGGGCCTTTTGGGAATCATTTATGAAATGCACACCAGCTATCACGGACTGGAAATTGTAGAAGATGAAGATGGGCGTGTTTCGATTCGCCTGCCTGACACCCTGCAGGCTATGCCGGCCAAGAAATCGCTGCTGAGAATCAAGCGCATTCTGGATCAAAGCACACGCAACCTGCCTGAACCGGAATATCAGTCGGAGGAGCAACTTGCCGAGGGCGCGGAGATTTTGCCGGACACGAGTGTTTCCGTCGGGCAGGAGCGCAGATGGCAGAAAGAGCATAGGGGATTACTGATGCACGCCACTGACTTGTACAAGCCGGAAATTAATTATATTCAGCTTTTTGCAGATAAAGAAGCGATTCAGAACAGTGAAGATGATACCGATAGTGAGGACATTCCTTTATGAGCGATTATCCTTTTAATCCATTTATGGACGATTATTCATTAAAAGAAAATCAGCATAAGATTGCTGAGGCTATTTATAATGATTATAGCGTGCTGAAATTTGGCGCTTTCGGTGAGAAGTATCTCTATGCCGTCTGTGATTATGACGTCCGTAAATACAATAGCTTGCGTCGCCGCCCGGATTTCCGGCAGTTTATCGCAGACAAGGATAAACACTACCGCCGTTTGATGAGCATTTTGATGGTAAAAAGCGAATCCTCAAGAGATTCTGTCGTTGATTACAAGACCAAGTATCCTCATATGTGGGACTTTATTACCGACCGAATGCGCAGAAAGAGCGAGCCATGGATTGATGCGCAGATATTATATGATGTAAAAAAAGGGCGCTAATACGTTTTGACGATATAGTGCGCGTTTATGTTTATGAAGGCCGTGCTTTCATGGATGAAAATGCCGCTTATAAGCCAAAGGAAAAGACCGAAGTTGCGAGGCAATGTGCTTTGCAGCTTCGGTCTTTTTGATTTCTTGGTTGGAATGATACAGCAACAGTCTCAATGCCGAACATCAGTGTTTCGGAAAATGATACCGCGCAGCACCTGCAAACAGAACGAACCTTTTCATTTTACTGTCACTGCCGTGCTTCCTAACGACAGATGCAATTCTGCGATTTCAGCAACTCTATAATCTCATAGTTCGTTTTGTATTTTTTCAAATCTCCCATACAAATTGTAATGTCGATTGCATACATTCAGCTCTGAATCCACATGAGCCGCACCGAGTAATAGATATTAATTGGGACCTTTTTGCAATGTCAGACAATGATTTGTAGACATTTTCACCTAAATGCATTGCGCTTTTGCTTGAACGATTGCATAATATAATGGAATTAATTGTTTGAATAAACCTATCAAAGTGCCAACACAATGTTTTGTGTTGGCACTTTGGTATTGATATGTCTACTCAGGTCCGACATTAGAAAAATGCAGCTGTTGGTCGAAACTGAAAATGCCTTTCAAGTTCGTAGCAAAATTGTTTTAATTTTGTTTCGTAAAAAAATTTAGGCAATACCGCATAATTCTAAGTGCCGATACGGCGAGCGAGGTACGGCAACTGCTAAGCCAAAAGCGCAGATAATACTGGATGCTGCAAAGGTGAGCGCCGCCGGTGGCGGATACAGCGAACCGAAGCAGGGGCAGCGGTCGCAGAGTGCGAGGGGCTTTTGTCTCCGAAGCACGATGCGGGTACCGCAACCCGACATTATCGAGCATTTTGGCAACGCAGATGCCGTGCCGCAGCCGCCGGAGCGGTGCTTAAGCCGTTAGGCGGGAATTGTGCGGTGTTGCCTTTACTGTATAACTTAAATGTGGCAGTAGAGCAGTCAAAAAGTGAATGGCTGTAGTGCTGTGTTCGGGGGCAGCGTGAGAGAAAAGTGAAACAAAGACTATGATTCTCGTAAAATGATACAAATATTTTTCCGGGTGTCGCTTTTTGCGATTGTTTATTTTGGGAGACAGCATTATACTGAAGCAAAAGAACGCAATTAATAAAAAAGATGAAAATTGTAGAAAGCAATTGTTCGAATTGCACAAATGGCGGTGATTGAATGGTGATGATCTGATGTGCCCTCTCGGTTAGTGCATCGAAATGTAAAGTGTACAGAAATCCCGCACTAGACCATGAAACCCAAAACTTAATTATGCGAGGAGAATCGATATGGAAAAAACAATGACGGATGCAAAACGTGTTACAGAATTGGAAAAACGAAAAAAACAACTGGAGAAGTCAACAAGCAAAGGGTATTTTGTTTTTTTGATTGCAATGCTGGCGCTTATCTATATTGTGGATGAATTGACTTCAAATATTTCCAGTTCGATCCAGCCGGAAGTGATTACGGATTTTTTTGTCATGAGACAAGGTATTGATTTTAACATTGGTTTGTCCAACCTTGCGTTGATGTCCCTGCCGGCCAATATCATCATCCTCATTCTTCCGTTTTATAAGGCATTAGCGGACCGTTTGGGGCGGCGACTGTTCCTGTTCATCAATACCATTGGCATGGGGATGGGTTTGCTGATCTGCATGGTTGCACCTAGCATCTACGTCTACATCGTTGGTTTGCTCGTTATCAAGTTCTTTATTCCTAACGATGTACAGGTTATGTATATTATGGAATGCGCCCCGGAACAGCACCGTGCCAAGCTTTGTTCTATGACGAAGGCAATTGCCTATATCGGCGTTGCCGGTATCCCCTTCCTGCGAATGGCTTTTATGGGTGACGTTGTTACCAAGTGGCGCAATGTTCTGATTGTTCCTGTCATTTTGGCTTTTAGTGTGGCTATCATTAGCTTCGTGGCTCTCCGCGAAACGCCGGTCTTCCTTAAGCAGCGAATCGAGCATTTGGAAAATTCCGGAGTGGCGAGCGAAGAAACCAAGAAAAAGGGCGAGACCGGTGGTGTGTTTCATGCTATCCGCTTTATTGCCCATCATCGCCAGCTTCGTTGGAATGCGTTGGCAGCCTTTGTCTTTGCGATGTCTATTGGTGTAACAGGTTTTTACACCTCCATCATGTCCACTTCCGGCATGAATGGTGATCAAATCAACCAGGCACTTGTAGCCTACCCGATCCTTAATGCCTGTATGACGTTCTTGGGCGGTTTCCTGACCGACCGTTTGGGCCGTAAGCGTTCCGCCCTGACCATGGGTATGGTCTGCTTTGTGATGCTGGGCGCGTTCGTATTTGCGGCTTCCCAAGGCTGGAATGCCTACCTGGTAGGTGCTTGCTACGGCGTTTTCGTAGGTGCTTACTGGAGTGTGAGCGACCTGCTGTATCTGGTTATCCCCGGCGAGTCCACCCCGACCAATCTGCGCGCATCTGTCCTTGGGACTCTGTCGCTGGTCCTGATCGCTGGAGGTATCGTTTCTACCACCATCATCTCGATCTGCATGCGCTATGTTTCTTCTTTGGCGCTGGTATGTGGTGTGATCTGCATCCCGCTGGTGCTGCTGTGCCTTGTCATTGTGATGACCAAACTGGGAGAGACCAAAGGTGCTGATATGGCCAAGATCACGGGTGATGAATTTGACCGCTGATCCCGTAGGCATTATAGTATACAGGCCGTTTAATCCGTGATGCGATCAATGGCTGACCAGTCATTTGACCGGTCAGCCATTGACTTTTTTATACACTGTCCGGATTGGCTTTGAGTTGATTTGGACAGCAAAGATGCTGTGCTACTGCACAAAGGAGGTAACCGAATGGACGCTACTGTTGATAAAGATACTTTGAAAAAAGCATTGACAATGCAGCCGCCCAAAGTCGAATGCGTTTGCGAGCGCGGTCTGGCGAAGGCGGAACTGTTGGGCAATGGCATATGCCGTTATTACCAGAAGGGAACATTCATCCGCGCGTTTTATTCTGAAGGAAAAACCGCGGATGGCCAGGTGATCCGTACCAAGGATGCCAGCCTGGAAGGATACAGCTGCGAGGAAGGCACTGATAAACTGGGCGCATACCATCGAATGACGGCGCGGTATTGCCATGGGGCACTGCGTCTGCACCAGATGGTGACGGCGTATGACGGCGGGGAACTGACAGTACAGGTGAAACTGCATGATACGCGTGGGAAAACCGCCACACGCTTTTTAGCGCCGGTGGTAACGCCCTATCCCACGTGGGACGAACGAACGCTGTTTTTATCGCTGGACCAGAAAATGCTGGTCGTTCCGTATGACAACGACATGTGGTCCCGGTATGAATCTGCGGTGCCTGCCTGCGGTCGGGAAAGTTATGATGTTACTGCGCTGTATGATGAACGCACGCAGGAAGGCTTTGTGCTGGGTGCGCTGGATTTTTCCGTATGGAAAAACGCCATCCGCTGGCTGCACAACGATGCCCGCAGCATACAGGCGTACTGCGGGGCGGCGGGGACCGGCACACACGATGTATGCCCCCACGGCCTGGTGTGCGGCGAATGGGTAGAATCTTCCCGCTTTGTCATGTTCTGGTGCGACAGCATCCGGGACGGTATGGAGCATTACGGTGATTTGTATGCGGCCCTGGTCCCGCCGCGCCCGTGGCGGAAAGGTTCAGTCCCGTTCGGATGGAACAGCTATTCTGCTGTGGGGCAGGGGCTGCAACTGTCTCATTGGGAACAGGCAGGGGAATTTATCCGTACCGCCCTGCCGAACTTCTGCGGGGAACCGGGGGAAACATTCATCAACCTGGATGGTGCGCTGGGGTTGGATGAGCAAAAAATCCGGCAGATTATAGAGGAACTGCACAAAAAAGGACAGAAAGCAGGCTGGTATGCCATCCCCTGCAACTGGTTCGCAGCACTTGGTGATTTTCCTGCGCGGGGTACCAACGTCAAGATGAAGGATCTTTTCCTGCGGGACGATACGGGCGCGTTGCTGCCGGCCATCGATGGTTCCCAGCCCTTGGATGTCACCCACCCGGAATGGGAAAAAATGGCCCGGGCAACCATCCGGCATCTGATTGATTTGGGCGTGGATTACATCAAGATCGACTTTCTTTCCCACGGCAGTGTGGAAGGCGCCCACTACAGCCCCGAGTTTACAGGGCGCATGGCACTGAACTATGCCTACTCGGTTTTGTCAGAGGAAATCGACCGCGCAGGACGTGAAATTTTCGTCAGTTTGTCCATTGCGCCGCTGTTCCCCACTTTCCTTGGGCACTCCCGCCGTTGTTGCTGTGATGCTTTCGGCCACAATGAAGATGTGCGATATGTGTTGAACGCCCTGAACTTTGCCTGGTGGACCAACCACCGCCTGTATACTTTCAATGACCCGGACCATGTGTCGTTGTGCCATTCTGTAGTTGACGGGCGGGGGGTGACCACCGAAAACGAGGCGCGTGCACGGTATTATTCGGCCGCTATTTCCGGAACAGTCATGATGCTCTCGGACAATTACGGGCCGGTGGGCGATGACGCAATCATCCGGCAGGCGCGCTCTCGCGCAGAAAAAATCGCGAACTGTGCGGCGATCAATGAGGTGGCGCAGCTGGGACAGGCTTTCCGACCGGTTTATCTGTGCGATGGCACCACCCCGTTTTATACTTTGTGCCATGAGGGGCGGCGCTATGCGGCGGTATTCAACTTCGAAAACGCAACGAAAACACTGTCTTTTGCCGCTGCAGATGGCGGCTTGCCGGAGCATGGAATCGCGCGCAACCTGGAAACAGGGGCGGAAATGACGTACAGCGAGCAGGTTTGTGTTGAACTGGCCCCCTGGGATGCGGTTATATTGGAAATTTTGGAGGAAAAAATATGAAAACGCTTGAAATAAGTCCACTTACCCCAGAGAATTTCCGCATCTTTGGCAGCTATTCTCGGCTGGTGGAACCAACGGCCCCCGGCGGGGGAGTCAATGGCATGAGTTTTCACCCGGATATGGAGATTCTGGAACTGGGTGGCGCACACGCGGCGGCATTTTCGGTGACCCGGGTCACCAGCCAACTGGAACCGGTGATCGCCGTGCTGGAGCAACACAGCCATTGCGGGGAAGGAATCCTCAGCCTGGACCATGATATGTATGTGTATTTTGCCCCGGCGTTTTATACGGCAGAACAAGCAGGGACACACCTGGTGGCGTTTCGTGTACCGGCAGGTGTTATGCTCACCATTCGCCCCGGCGTGTGGCATTGTATGCCTTTTCCGGTGGATTCGGAAGTGATCCATGTGCTGAACGTCCTGCCGGAACGGACCTACGCCAATGACGTGACTATGACGCGATTGAAAGAGGAGGGGCGTCTTCGCATCCGGGAAGCGTCTCAGCAAAGAGAGGAGTAAAGAATATGGCATTGGAAAAAGTGCGCGACATTTTGAAAGCGGCTCAGCAGGCCAATACGGCAGTTATTGCTTTTGATGCGCTGGACTGCAATACGATTTCGGCTTGTATCCGGGGCGCAGAACGTGCCCGCCGCCCGGTCATCGTGATGTTGTACCCCAACATGCGCAGCATGATGCCTTTTGCCGCGTTTGCCCAGGCGGTAAAAAGCATGGCGCGCAGTGCAAGTGTGCCGGTCGGTTTGCATCTGGACCATTGCAGCGACAGCAGTGTGATTCTGGAAGCTATTCGGGATGGATTTACCTCTGTCATGGCGGATGGCTCTGCCATGCCGTTGGAGGAGAACATTGCGTTCACAAAATCGGTGGTGGATATGGCCCGGGTATTTGACGTGGACGTGGAAGGCGAGATCGGACATGTGGGCCAGGTGGCAGCCGGGTTTGATTATCAGAACAAGGAGACCTTTACCGTGCCGGAGGAGGCGGCAGCGTTTGCCGAGCGCACAGGCGTTACCAGTATGGCAGTGGCGTTTGGCAGCTGCCACGGGTTATACAAGGCTGCTCCCCATCTGGATCTGGAGCGACTGGCGGAAATCCGGCGCTGTACGTCTATTCCGCTGGTACTGCATGGCGGCTCCGGCATTCCCGATGACCAGCTGAAGGCGGCGTTCTGTACGGGGATCTCAAAATTCAACGTGGGTACCGAGTTCTTTTTGCTGAATCGTTCACTGACCTGCCGCTTTTACACGGAGGAAGTGGAAAAGGCCAAACCCTTTGCGGATGTGGAATATATTCGAGCAGGCCTGACGGACTATGTGGAGCAAAAACTCAGCCTGTGTCGTCTTGTAGTCTGAGCGCCGGAAGGAGTACCCTATGAAAAAACGTTATGACGTGATCGGGGTCGAGGACCTGATTATGGACCTGGCTTTTCAGATCGACCACCTGCCCGCAACGGATGGGTTTAGCCGTATTCTGGATTATTGCTGGCAGAGTGGCGGGAATGCCGCCTCTGCCATTGTGGCACTGGCACGGCTGGGGGCTACCTGCGGGATGATCGGCACTGCCGGCGATGATGCCTACGGCGAGTTCTGCGTCCGGGACCTGGCATACCATGGCGTGGATACGTCCCACATAAAACGTCACCCCGGAAATACGACCCTATGTGTCTGCCTGGCAGAAGAAAGCACCCAGGGGCGCAGCTTTCTGGGGTTGCGAGGGACACCTGCTGACATGACGCCACAGGAAGCGGATGAAAGTTATGTGGCGCAGGCACGTGCTGTCCACCTGAGCTGTATCCCCTCTTCTGCGCAGCAGTTCGTTCTTGATTTTGCGCGCAGAAACAACCTGCTTGTTTCATTGGATGCAGGTGCCTACTCCCCCGCGGGGGCGGCTCTGGCCCGCCAGGCGGATCTTCTTGTTATGTCTGAACAGTTTTATCAGGGCCTGTTTGGTCGTGATGAAAACTATGAGAAAAACTGCCTACGCCTGGCCAACGATGGCGGGCACAAGGCGGTAGTGGTTACCCTGGGAAGCCGGGGATGTGTCGGCTCCGATGGCGAAAAGGCCTTCACCCTAGGGGCGTTCTCCGGGCACAAGATCGTGGATACGACCGGGGCGGGGGATGTTTTTCACGGCGGGTTCCTGTATGCTTATTTGTATCGGTACATGGACCCGCAATGGGGGTACACTTTGCAGGACTGTGCTCGCTTTGCGAGCGCGGTGTCCTACTTGAATTGCCTGACGCTGGGCGGGCGCACGGGAATCCCGACATTGGAGATGACGGAACGTTTCCTGCGCGATGGCACGGTCCTGGAAGGTGATATCCCAGCTCGCAAGCAACATTACCGGCAAGCGGTATTTCAATGAACTGCGGAGGTGATTTTGATGAAATGCAAAAAGATCGTTCTGGGGTATGTCCCCGTTATGCGGGATACGTTTCCTGTTGCCCCTGCCAGGCAGATGCGGGACAGAATTCGCGCCCGGGTCGATGAGATTCTTCAAGGCAATGAGCATATTGAACTGGCAGATGCGGCACCGCTGCTGCCCGATGGGATGCTCTGGGATAATGCCGATGTGGAAAAGGTTGCGGCTTTTTTGGAAGAAAAACATGCCGATGCGCTGTTTTTGCCCCACTGCAATTTCGGGCAGGAGGAAGCCGCTGCCAAACTAGCCGCCCGCCTGGGCCGTCCCGTGCTGTTGTGGGGGCCGAGAGACCCTGCGCCGGAGGGCCTAAACTTCCGTCCGCTGGATATTCAGTGTGGGCTGTTTGCAACTTCCAAGGCACTGGTGCGTTACGGTGTCCCCTTTACCTATCTGGAAAACTGCAACCTGGACTCCGAGATCCTGGCCGAAGGGCTGGACCGCTTTGCGCGCACGGTGGCAGTGGTAAAAGCGATGCGTGGGATGCGTGTGGGCCAGATTGGTCTGCGCCCGAGGCAGTTCTTGTCGGTAAAAGTGAACGAAAGCGAGCTGCTGGAAAAACTTGGTATTGAAGTCACCCCGATCTGGACTGAGGAGATTACCACGGTCGTAGCAAAACTGCGCAGTGGCAACGCGGACAAGATAGGCCGTGTACAGAAAATTGAACTGCCCATGGCGACAAAACGCCTGGGTACCCTGGAGGACCGCGGCCCGGACCCCTCTATCCGGCAACGCATGGAAGATATCCGCAGCAAGGTGGACTGTACGAACGTGAAAGATGATACGCTGGAGAAAATCGCGGTGGTGGAACTTGCAATCGAGCGCATCGCACAGCTGCACGAACTGGATGCCATTGCGCTGGATTGCTGGGCGTATCTGTCCAGCGAATTTGGAATCGGCGCTTGCTTTGTGATTGGAGATCTGATAGACCGTGGCCTTGTAGTTGCCTGTGAAACGGATATCCATGCGGCTATTACTGCCCGGATGCTGTACGCAGCAACCTTTGACAGCAGCTGTCCGTTTATTGCCGATATGACGGTGCGCCACCCCACCAATGACAATGGTGAACTTTTGTGGCACTGCGGACCCTTTGCCAGCTCCCTGAAGAAAGAAGGCGTAAAGGGAAGTTTGTGCGATTGCAAGGGATTTTTTGAGATCAAGGGCGGCGATATTACCCTGGCCCGCATGGACCAAACGAAGGGATCCTATCTGCTGTTTGCGGATGAAGTTCGGGGTATTGAGGGTCCGCAGACCAACGGCAACTATGTGTGGGTGGAAGCGAACGATTGGCCTGCATGGGAAAAGAAATTCATGTACGGCCCTTACATCCACCATATTTGTGGCGTTCATGGGAAATTGGCCCCTGTGCTGAAAGAGGCCTGCAAGTATATCGGCCAGGTGACGCATGACAGCGTGAATGAGGTGAAAGAGCTGTAATGGAACGCTTCACCTGCCGGGAAGACAAAGTCTCCGTCGGCGGGACATTGGCTGAAAGAGCGTGCTCCGTTTGGACACTGACAGCCGGCACTCTGGCGACCGCCGGAATCCGGCTTCAGGTGCTTCCGAAACAGGGCTTCAAATCCTGCGGGTTGCGTGTGGGAAAAGAATTGCTGCAGCCGGAGGTGCCCGTCTGGGGCCGGGAACTGGTAGAACAGAGTGCGTTTGGTACATGCTTGCTTTTTCCCACACCCAATCGAGTGCGGGACCACTCTTTTATGTTTCAGGGGCGCCGGGTGGAGATGTTAAAGCATGGAAAACCATGTACACAGCATGGTATTGCCATGGACTCTCTTTGGACGGTTACGGCGGCCGGTACGGACGATTCCTCCGCATACATCGCCGGAATGCTGGTGATTGCTCCGGGAGATGAAAATTACCGCGCATTCCCGTTCCCTTGCCGGGTGGAAGCTGCTTACCATCTGCAGGAAGGGGCGCTGTTTTTCCGTTACCGGGTGCAAAATACCGGGGAGACGAGGATGCCTTTTGGCATAGGGCTGCATCCGTGGTTCTTGGCGCCGGAAGATCTATCGGATACCTTACTGCAAGTCTGTGCAGACTTCTGTTACGAAACAACGCCGGATCTGCTGCCTACGGGCAGACTACTGGATGTCCGAAAAGAGGGCGGCAAAAATTTGAACCCATGGCGGCGGCTGAAAGAGCTTGATCTGGACACAGTGTATCGTAACAGCCGCCTTCCGGCAAAGATTTATTTTGGCCACAGCGGATATATGCTGGTAATTACCGCCAGCAAGGAGTTTCGGCATACAGTGGTCTTTACGCCGTGCAGCCGGGGCTTGATTCGCAACGGAAAAGGACTCTTCTGCCTGGAAACACAGACTTGCTGTACCGATGCAATCAACCTTTGGGAACAAGGAGTGCCGGACACAGGACTGCTGGTGTTGGAACCGGGTCAGAGCCAGTCGGGATGGATACGATATGAACTGTTGTTGCACTAAAACGGCAGCCACGCTTCGGCAGACTGCCGGGAAAGGATAAGGTATGAGATACAAGACATTGGGAACGACCGGCGAAAAGCTGTCTGCGCTGACGCTGGGCACTTGGGGCATTGGCGGCACAGGCTGGGGAGAAACCTCGCAAAGCAATTCGCTGGCAGCCATTGACAGAATGTTGGAACTGGGCGTGAATTTGGTGGATACGGCGCCGGTATACGGTTTTGGAAATCCCGGCGAGCAAGACTTTGGGTTTGGCTGCGCGGAGCGATTGTTGGCCAAGGCGTTGAAAGGTCGAAGGGACAAGGTGTTCTTAGTAACAAAATGCGGCCTGAATTATGACCGAAGCAAAGGGCCAAGCAGCGCGTACCGTAGTATGTCCGCACAGGAAATTCGGGAGGGGTGCGAAAACTCTCTGCGCAGGCTGGGGACCGACTATCTGGATCTGCTTCTGGTCCATTGGCCGGATGGAAAGACACCGTTGGAGGAGGTTGCTCAGGCTATGGAGGACCTGATCCGGCGGGGGTTGATCAAATACTACGGGGTGTCGAACTTTAGCGTTGAGGATACCCTGCGCCTTCACAAGATGCTCCCGATGCAGGCGGTGCAGCTGCAGTTTTCACTGGTCAGCCGCCAGACGGAACAAACATTGCAAACCCTGCACGATGCCGGCATTGGCACAATGGCGTACGGCGCGCTGGGGTCCGGCATCCTGACAGGGGCATACCGCACCAAGCCTGAGTTTGGACCGGGCGATATGCGCTCGTCTTTTTACCATTTCTTTGAGGAACCGACTTTCAGCAAGGTGCAAGGGCTTCTCAAAATCATGGATGAGATTGCCGGGAAATACGATGTACCGCTTTCACAGGTGGCACTGAACTGGGTCGCAGGCTGCCCCTTTGTAGATACGGCCATTGTGGGTGCCAGCAAAGTCAGCCATGCAGAGCAGTGCGCCGGTGCCTTTGCCTGGCAGCTTTCTGAGGAAGATCATCGCCTTCTGAGTCAGGCCTCTATGGAAACACTCGGCTGAGAATGGGTAAATATATTCTAAGGCAATACCGCATAATTCTAAGTGCCGATACGGCGAGCGAGGTGCGGCAGCTGCTAAGCCAAAAGCGCAGATAATACTTTGTGTATTATCAAGCATTTTGGCAACGCAGATGCTGTGCCGCAGCCGCCGAAGCGGTGCTTAAGCCGCAAGGCGGGAATTATGCGGTGTTGCCCTAACATGAGGGAAAAAATTATGATCCGTGTGGACTCGTCCAAATGTATGGGCTGCGGGCAGTGCGCCGCAATCTGCCCTACAGGCAATATCCAAATACGTGGCGCAAAGGCCGAAGTATTGGGAAACTGTATGAATTGCGGCCACTGCTACGCCATTTGTCCGGCACAGGCAGTACAGATGCCGCCTGAGGCAGGATGTGTGGCACAGGAACAGCCGGATGCCGCCCGGATAGAGGCTGCGGATTTTTTGCAGCTGGTCCGTTCCCGCCGTAGTATACGGAAATACAAGCCTCGCCCGGTGGAGGGGGCGCTCCTGGCCGAGATCCTGGAGGCAGGACGGTATATGGCAACGGCTGGCAACGCTCAGAGCGTGCGGTATCTGGTCATCCAAAAAGAGGCACCGCGTATCCAGGCGGCGGCATGGGAGTCGCTGCGCAGAGTTGTAGAAACAATGCAGGCGTCCCCGGACGCATCAAAAAACGGCTACCTGGCAACCATGCAAAGGATACTGCGAAGGCACGATAAAGATCCGAAGGATGACCGACTATTCTTCGGTGCGCCAGTCATCTTGCTAGTACTCTCTCCGTCGGTTACCGATGGTCCCTTGGCAGCGGCCTCGATCGAACTGATGGCTCATGCAAGTGGCTTGGGGGCGCTGTACTGTGGGTTTGCGCAGATCGCTATTGCCCGCAGCGAGGCGCTTTGCCGCGAACTGGGAATTGTGCCGGAGCAGCTGCGGGCCTGCCTACTGCTGGGATACCCGAACGTGAAATTCCTGCGCACGCCGCCGCGCAAAGCCGCACAGGTTCGCTGGATGTGATTTGCAATACAAATGGTAAGAGATTGTTGTGAAATAAAGAGATCATAACCCCCAGCACAAAAAGTAAAACCGGGGCCACCAAGAAGGATTTCCTTCTTGGTGGCCCCGGTTTTCTGCTGCGTTTTTTGTGGAAGTATTTGGAAACAGCCCCTCCCTTGTGGGCATCAAACGGGAAAAATACGATTTGGCTAGGAACCGTGCCGGTAGCCGTTACAGAATCGGAACGTTATTCTCTACTTCCCTTTCCGTCTTTCTGGAAAGAACATTAGGGCAACACCGCACAATTCCCGCCTGACGGCTTAAGCACCGCTTCGGCGGCTGCGGCGCAAATCAAAAAAGGCACAACAAACAAGGGCCGGCACAACTCCTTAAACCCTGCATTTTGTACAATTTTCAGAAAAAAGCATTTGTAAAAAGATACCCGGGCAATTGTTGATTTGTATTGATTTCTTGATTCTTTTGTGTATAATCTTAGTTGTATTGCATGGAATGGTTGTATTTTATGACGCGATTTCTCTACTTTCCATTGCACAACACGTCCTTTGACGCAAGTGCCGTGTTTCATTTCCGGATTTAAGGAGACTCCTGTGAACCGAAAACTCTATCAATCGAAACCATTTGAAACCGAGGGAATGAATGTGTTTGATATAGCTGAACGTCTTGCCAGGGTTAATGCCAGCGATTGCCGCCGAGCCACGGGGCCGGTATCTGTGGTGATTCATGAGAATACGGAGGATTCCCTGCGCTTGTCCTTGTGCGATGGTATCCAGAGCCTCTGTCGCAAAGTGCCGATTCAGGAAATCCAAAACCATCCGCCTATTCTGCACAAGCATAATTATTATGAAATGACCTTCGTGCTGCGGGGGGAGGTCGATATACGGATCGAGGATGAAGTGCATCGGTATCAGCAGGGGGATGTTTGCCTGCTGAATCGGAACACGTACCATGTGGAACAAGTGTGTTCCAACGTGACCCTTGCGTTTCTGTGTTTTTCCCCCCAGATGATGGTGGAATATAGCGGTTACCCGTTCGCAGATTTTTACCCCAAGAATGAAATGGATTTCGCTCACTTTTTTGAGAGTGATTGCGAAAACTGCCCGGAAGGAACCAAAAGTTTTCTGGAATTTCACAGATGTACGCAAGAAGGACAGGGTGCGGCGGAAGAACTGCTGTTTCAGATCCGGCAGGAGCTGTTGCTGCATCAGCCGGGATGCATGTATATGCTATATGGACTGATGACGCGCCTGCTCTTTACCCTGGCACAGGCAGAATGCTATTGCAGACAGTACACCGAGGTCAAGACGGCGCCGGACCTTGATTTGGTCCAAAAAATCCAGCAGTATGTGGAGGGGCGCCGGTGCCGCTTTTCCCGCAAGGAGATTGAGGAAACGCTGCATTATAATCGGGATTATCTGAACCGAATTTTCCGCCAGTATACCGGTTTTACGCTGGGGGACTACTGCCGCACGGTATGCATGGAGGAGGCAGCGCACCGGCTGCTGCATACCAGCGATACCATCGAACGGATCGCAGAGCAAGTAGGGTTTCCCAATCGAACGCAATTTTACCGCGTTTTTCAGCAATATTACCACACCACGCCCTGCATGTACCGCAAAACAAAAAGACAAGAGGCGGAGCAGCAACCCTCGGAAGCTTGCGATGCCTTTGTGCAGCAAAAATCAACATAAAAACAACCTAAAAATGTGAAAGAAATCGCCTGCCGCGCCAAAGAAGTCGCACTTATGGATCTGATGGGCCGTACGCTTGCTGTTGAGGGCGCATGGGAAAAAGCAAATTTGGTGGACGGTTACATTGTGATACGCAGCCTCCTGTCGGAAGAATGACAAAAAATGGTGTCGCTATAAGCAGCGACACCATTTTTTTGTTAAATTTATAATTATATCATATTGCAGAAAAATAGAAATGCTATTTTCAGACTATTTTGTAAAGAACCTGTTGAAAAGAAAGACATAAGCATAATTTATGAAATAGAAAGAAAAAGCTTGTTGAAAGTTGGGCGTTTTGCGAGTTTTCCCTTGACATTTCCGGGAAAAGGATGCTATAAATATAGAAGAAAAGGTCGAAAAACAGGATGCAGAATGGTTTTGGCCCGGTTGTTTCGGATGAAAGAATCGCATTTTTGTGTATTTAAGCGAACTAAGACGCGGGATTGACGCGCCGAAAAGGAAGGTGTTATGGATGAAAACTCTGTTTCATGTAAAGGGGGTCCCCTTTTTTTCAGTCGGTGGTCAGGTAAACAACTCGACTCCCTACAGCGCTGAAAAAGTAGAGACCGTCTTTTCCCATGTGAAAGACTTTGGACTCAACACAGTGGCGGCGCCGGTTTACTGGGAACTTCTGGAACCGGAAGAGGGACATTATGATTTCGCCCAGACCGATATGTTGATGCAGGCCGCCCGGCGCCATGGGCTGCAGCTCGTTCTGCTTTGGTTTGGGACCTGGAAAAACGGCAACTCCCACTATATCCCTCGCTGGATGAAACTGAACGGAAAACGGTTTCCCATGGCCAAAAGCGCCGATGGGGTTCCGGTCTGTTCTCTTTCGCCGCATTTTGCAGCAACGCAGAAGGCCGACTGCGCTGCTTTCTGCGCGATGTGCACCCATGTTGCACAAAACAATGCAGATGAGACGGTTATCGGTATCCAGGTTGAAAACGAACCCGGCCTGATGGGGACACCCAGAGATTACGGCGCTGAGGCGGAAGAACGGTTCCGCCAGACGGTGCCCGATGCGGTTGCGGAATTTGCCGGGCGTTCCGGCACCTGGGAAGAGGTGTTCGGAGAGGATGCCGCGGAGTGTTTTACCGTCTGGTCGGTAGCGGTGTATATCGATGAAATCGTCCGGGCAGGCAAGGAGTGCCTTTGTCTGCCGATGTACACCAATGTATGGCTGGGTGAGATGCACAATCGAGTGCCCGGCGTGGATTACCCTTCCGGCGGCGCGGTGAGTAAGCTGCTGCCTCTGTTCCGCAAAGGCGCTTCCCACCTGGATGCGGTTTCGCCGGACATCTATTTGCAGGATCAGGCTACATGGAATGTGCTGAACCGAGCCTACGGCAATGATCAGCCTTATTACATTCCGGAGCTGTTGCCCGGCGCACTGTCAGTGACCCGTGCAATCCAGGCGGTGGCTGAAAATGAACTTTGCGGTGTGCATTTCTTTGCGGCGGATGCTTTCTGTCAGGGGGCTGGCGGAGGCGTGCCGGAGCACTTTGCCGAAGCCCTTCAAGGGCTGCAGACTTTGGCCCGGATGGCCCCGTTGATCCAGCGCTACCAGGGCAGTGGTAAGCTGTATGCTGTTACCCAATACGAAGGAATGTCCGAACAGTATATCGACTTCGGGGATTATATTGGCATCATCCGTTTTTCCTCTTCTTTTGGCGACCTGATGGCCAAGCCTGTGCTGAGTATCCGTGATATAGATCACTTTTTCTTCAGCGATGCGCAGCAGAGAGGCAAGGGATTGATTTGTTATGAGGGCAATGGGCGCTTTTATCTGGCAGGCAACAGCTTCCGCTTGATTCTGCTGCCCAAAGGCGGTGTGGAACGGGCAACGGCTGCTGCGCGAAGCAGCGATTTCCTGAACACGCGTTCGCAGGCGTTCCTGAGCGTAACACAGGGAACGTTTGATGAAACCGGAACCTATCGGATCCAGGTGCGCCGCAATGGTGATGAAATGGACAATGGGATTTGGGTGACGCCGGACTGCGGTGTGGTGTGCGCTGAAATGAACACGACCTTTTTTGATTGCTGAATCCCCCACACTATGACATGTGTGGCAGATGCGCTGAAACAAATCGGAAAAAATGCAGAGATGCATTTCATGGAAAGGAATTTGCTGTATGAAAAATGTTCAAACTAATGAACTCCTGGATCAAGATGGACGTTGCTTCTGAAGCGGCAAGGGATCCAAATCGTGCCAGCTCGCAGCGGGTTATCCCCAAATGGGAATCGATCAAAGATCTGCCGGGCGTTATGTACTGTGAAAACATGAAAGAGATCCTAGAAAGGAACGTGCGCGCGGGTACGCTGTTGACGGCGCAGTGCGTTTGTCTGTCTTACAAATCCTACGAGGATTTGGGGTATTACGACAGCCGATCCTTGTGTTGGGTGCGGTGTCTGTGTGAAGCGCTGCAACTTTGATGTGATTCACTGCGAGAATGGCGTTGTGACTATTGAGGAAGACAAGTGCAAAGGATGCGGAAACTGCGTTGTTACCGGCCCCACCAAGGCACTGAAAATGAAAATTGTCCATCGTCCTCCTTCGCCTTTCGCATCATCAGTTTGACTTTCGCAGCCAAATGCGTTGTTTCCCATTCAGACAGCCGTAAATGAGAGAATTTGGATTGTGGATCAGCACCGGGAAGGGAGTCAGCTACAACGGGTATGGCCGGTATTCTTTTTTCGCTGCAATGTAGTAGTCCTGTGTCGGCAAATGGCTGCTCAGTTGCTACGGGATTTTGCGGCAGAATTTTCAACGATCGGGAACATCTGACAGCAACTTTGCACGATGAGGGGGGAGCCGCAGGCGATTGGGGGGTGGTGACACCGTCCAGAAACCGCAGCGTGAGGAGAGCGTGATGCCTGTGCGCCTGGAGACACCAGGCATCCGCCTTTTTTTGCACTGCGCGCCTATACAACCTAACGGGATCGATGAGCCGCTTGGTGGAAGTTTCCACTAGGCTCTTTGAGGGAAACGGGAAATATCCGGAAGTCTTCCGCAGATGTTAACCGATTGGGGCACAAGAGAAGGAAGAAGATATCGCCTCTCAGTATGCAGAAGGATCAAGAAGGGTTGTCTTTTTTCTAAAAATTGCGTATAATTTACGCAAAGAAAGAAGGTGCATCCATGGCCACTCTGAAAGATATCTCTGTTGCCACCGGTATTTCTGTGTCCACCATTTCCCGGGTGTTGAACCGGGACGAAACGATCAGCGTTTCCACGCAAACGGAACAGCGTATTTTTGAGGTGGCGCAGCAGCTGGGATATGCACCGGCCCACCGGCACGGCAAAGGGGAGACCCGGCGCGGGGCCTCCCGGCTGAAAATGGGCATTGCCCAGATGTTTGAGCCGGATATGGTGCTGCAGGACCCGTACTACCTATACATGAAAAACGAGCTGGAAAAAGAATGCTTTGAACATGGCATCGAGACCACCACCCTTTTCCGGGATAAGCGGGGGCAGTTTCAGGGACCGGGGGAAGGCACCCTGGACGGCATTTTTGCCATCGGCAGCTTTACGCCGGACGAGATCTGCAGCTTTGAACGGTATACTCCCCATGCGGTGTTTGTGGATTCCACCCCGGATAACGAGAAATACTACGCGGTGGTCCCTAATTTTCACCTTGGACTGCGCCAGGCCCTGAACCGCTTTTTGGAAACGGGACACCGCCACATCGCTTTTCTGGGCAGTTTTTACACCTTGCAACGCACCCATGACTGGCTGTTGGATGCCCGCCTGTACTATTTCCGCAACATCCTGCAAGAGGAAGGGGTCTATGATCCAGCGCTGGAAGTGGACAGCGGAATGACTTCGCCCCAGGCGTACCAGGCTTTGGGCCAGGCCCTGCAGCGGTGGCAGACCATGCCTGATGCCTTGTTCATCTCTTCGGACGCCATGGTACAGGGGGCACTGCGGGCGCTGGACGAAGCAAAACTGCGCATTCCGACGGATATCAGTGTCATTGCCTTCAACGATACGGCTCTTTCCCAAAATGCAACACCGCCCCTTTCTTCTGTGCGGGTGCTGCAGCATGAACTGGTGGTGGCCGCTCTGCATGCCATGACCCAGTGCCGGGAAAATCACCCCTATCCATTCAAGACCGTGGTACCCACGTTGTATGTGGAACGGGGCAGTGTATACCCGCGGGAATGAGGGGCCTCGATATACTGAATTTCTTCACCCTGCTGGCGCCTGTCCGGCAGGGATTTTTTAATTTGACAAAATATTAAGGTTTATTCAAAAATGCGGAGCTTTAGTAAAAGTTGCACAAAAAACAGGACGACATTTTCAGGTGAAACTTTAGTAAAAACAGATTGAATTTTGCGTAAAATTGTAGTAAAATATGGACACAAAGATCGTTCGAAAAAGAGACCCTCTATACACGGATTTATGGGATCACGCAACGAACTTTGACATGGCGCTCCAAGCTCAGCTTTGGTTTGGGCGGCTTCGGCCAAGACTTGGTTTATGCCATTGTCAGCACCTATCTGATGAAGTACATGACCGACGTGCAGCTCGTTGATCCCATGTTTGTGGCGGTGCTGTCCATCTTCTGCATGGTGGTGTACAAGCGCGGCTATCGTCTGACAGATGAATTCTATCACCATGTGCTGGCTGTGCTGCGGGGCGAGGAATCCCGTGCCGCCGGTGAATAAAGAAAGGAGCTAGTACCATGCTTCTGGGCGTTGATTATTATCCCGAACAATGGGACACTTCCCTGATGGAAGCAGACATGGACCGCATCCTGGAACTGGGCTGCAATGTGATCCGCATCGGTGAATTTGCCTGGCACCGCATGGAAAAGCAGGAAGGTCAGTTTGACTTCTCCTACTTTGACGGGGTCATTGCCATGGCCAAGCAAAAGGGCCTGCAGGTTATCTTCGGCACCCCCACGGCTACCCCGCCGGCTTGGCTCATCACCAAGTATCCCGATATCCTTTCCCGCTTCCCGGACGGTTCCCCCCGTGCCTTCGGCGGGCGGCATGTAGCCTGCTATTCCAACCCCCATTACCTGGAAGCCTGCCGTAAGATCATCACGGCCTTGGCCGAGCATTACCGGGGCGAGGAGAGCATCGTAGCTTGGCAGGTGGACAACGAGATCGGCCACGAGGGCAGCGACCTGTGTTGGTGCGACCACTGCCGGGACGGTTTCCGTTGCCATCTGGACAAAGCCTTTGCAGGGGACATCAACAAACTGAACGATACCTTCGGCACCGCTTTCTGGAGCCAGGAATACAACTCCTTTGAGGAGATCCCCCTGCCCAATGCCACCATCACCACCCACAACCCGGCCCTGCGCCTGGAATGGGAGCGCTTTTGCAGCGAAAAACTGGTGGACTTCATCCGCTTCCAGGCGGATCTGCTCCATGAGCTGCTGCCCGGCGCCGTGGTCATGCACGACTTCCCCGGCGGCGGTCTGACCAAGCATGTGAGCTATGCGGATGTGGCCGCCTGCCTGGATCAGTTGGCTTTCAACAACTACCCTGTGTGGGGCGGCCAGAAAGAACCGCTGCCCTCCTCTGAGATCGCCTTTGGCCTGGATTATATCCGGGGCCTGCAGGGCAAGAATTTCTGGATCACTGAGGCCATCATGGGTGCCCAGGGGCATGATATCACCGGCTTTTTGCCCCGGCCCAACCAGGCCAAGCTGTGGAGCTGGCAGGGCATGGCCCACGGCTGCGACGGGCTGATGTATTTTCGTTACCGTGGCGCTACCAAGGGTGCCGAGCAGTTCTGCTACGGTATTCTGGATGCAGACAATGTGCCCCGCCGCCGCTTCTTTGAGGTGCAGAGCTTCTTCCGGGAAGTGCGGGAATACCAGGACGTGCTCACCGCCCCGGTGCACAGCGATGTGGCCATTTTGTACGACTACGATTCTCTGGCATCCTTCCGGATCCAGCAGCAAAGCCTGCTGCTGGACTGCGAAACCGAGATGAAACGTCTGCACGGGGTGTTCTTCCGGGCGGGCCAGTCGGTGGATATCCTGCCGGTCGACCGAGATTTTTCCGGCTACAAGATCGTGGTGGTGCCCAACATGATCGTCACCGACGAAGCCTTTGCCCTGCGGCTCAAGCGCTATGTAGCCGCCGGCGGCTGCGCGGTGGTGACCTATCGTACCGCCGTGAAAGACCGGAACAATAACCTAACCTTCGGCAAGGTGCTGCCGGTAGACTGCAGCGAACTGTTGGGCCTGCATATCGAGGAGACCGAGAGTGTGCAGGAATACGACTGCATCCCCCTGATCAGCGACAACGGCAGCGGCACCGCGGGTATCTTCCGGGATATGATCGTGCCGGACCGGGCGGAAGTGCTGTACCGCTACAACGATACCTTCTACCAGCAGTATGCTGCCATCACCCGCAACGAGCTGGGCGAAGGCCGGGCCTACTATCTGGGCACCACCCCGGATGCCGCCATCCTGGAACAGGTGCTGGGCGAAGCCATGACCTGGGCCGGCCTGACGGTGGAGCATCTGCCCGAAGGGGTGGAGCTGGTCACCCGCAGCAGCGGCGAGCGCACGGTGCGTTTTGTGCTCAACCACAACGAGAATGCTGTCACCGCCCGGGGCCTGACCTTGGCGCCTTTCGAGGTGCAGGCGCTGTCTTGAGTTACAGGTAAAGCTTATTATTTAAAAACGTAACCGCACGGTTGAGCAAAAGCCAATCGTGTGGTTGCGTTTTTTATCTAGTAATAAAAGGCGGGAATCATGACAGAATCAATCGAAAAATTTTTCTTGATAGAAGATCGGTGAGGAATGTATGGCAAGTAATGGGGATTATCAAGACTTAGGCTCGCAGCAGCATTCGGATCCCAGAAAGGGGCAGGTGTTGCGGTAGGCTTTTGGTTTCAAGCGGATGAGGGGCAGTCCGGAATCCGGACCGATGCAGCACTCGCAATAGTGTTCTACAACCTGAGAGGGTGTCTGATTCAGAAACTTTGCAATGCGGAACAGATCCGCCGGATTGAGCAGAACGTCTTCTCGTTCACGGCAACAGCGGCCACAGCGATCACAGGAAAAAGCGAAGGTAGGAATCGGGCGTTTTGATCTCCCGCTTATCCAGCGCCCTTTGCCGAAAGCGCTGGCGCTTGCTGATTTCTCGCCGGTCGGCGCTCTGCGCCAAAGGGACATTCTCTGTTTCAGCGGGCTGGGCGGCGTGCGCGGTTGGCATACGCCGGCGCTTTTCCTGTAAAATCCGAAATTGACGATAGCTGATTCGTCCTGTATCCAGCGCCTTGCCTTGCAGGCTCTCTGCCTCCTGTGCGGTTTTTTCGGCATAAAAAGATAAACGCTTACTGTCCCCCTGAAAAGCGCTGCCTGCTGATTTGCGTTTTGTCCTCTATTGCATCTACGGAGTACACAGGGGACGGTATTACGCCGGAGGACATTCCCAAATAAAGCAACTTCCAGATAGGTAATTTCTTGTAATTGCGCTATTTTTAGAAATTTTGCCAAAATCATAATTTCGAACACAGGGGGCATCCTGACTTTCGTCGGGATGCCCCCTGTTTGTCTATTGTTCATGGAATGACATAGCAGCTCTGTTTTCCGTTGCCCTTTTGTATCAGTTTGCCTGCATCGCAGAGTTCTTTCAGCAGACGATATGCTTTTGTGGTTCCGGCGTCAAGCAGTGTTTCGGCTTGTTTCCGTGTAATGCTGCCGTTTTCCTTCGCGTATTGGACAAGGCGCTGCTTTTGGTCGTTCAAGGATGTGCTGCGTCCCTCGCCGGGCTGCGCTTTTCCGCCTGTTTCCTGCACTTCATTGCGGTTCGGAAGTGTCACGCGGAAAACACCCTTTGCCGTTTCAAACTCCGGCTGCATCGAGCAGGATTTGTAGGCGCGCTCAATCTTTCCGATTCCCGTGCCGTAGCTTTCAATCAAACGCATACGGTAAAAAACAGCGGCAAGATTCGGGTTTCTGGACTGCGAAACGCCAAGAAAAATAGATTTCAGCTCCAGACCGGGTACAAGACCGCCAAGGGAAACAAATTCAATTCTGTCCTCATACAGGTTAATCAGATTACTGCCGCTGAAAGAGTAATCTCTGTGAACCATGCTGTTCAGCAGCGCCTCTCTGACGGCCTCGTCCGGATAATCCTTACAATCGGTTCGGTTCAGCCCGGAAAAGGTCGCCTTGGTTTTGTTGAAAAGGTCAATAAATTGGTAGGCATCCTCCAGCTGCTTCAGGATAGAGCCGGTAAACTCCTTCCGGTCGCGGAACAGTTCTTTATCCGTGCCCTGAAAGAGCGCGATTTTTGTGGTGGTCTCGCACTGATCCGAGAGCAGCAAGGCCAGATTTGTGTACAGCCCATCCTCGCCGATGAGCTTTAGCGTTTTCATCTGTGCTGTTCCGATTTCAATGGAGCGCTTGAGCATCTCCTCCAAAAGCGTTTGAAATGTGAGGTCCTGATTCATGCTGCGGCCGGATTCATAGGATCTTCCGCTGTTCTGCAAAAGCATCTCCCGAATCCCCTCCTCAGTCATGGGCTGCGTGGAGCTGCCCTTGCGGACATACACGCCGCTGGGTTTCAGCCCTTTTTCGCGGAGATAATAGGGACGATTGGTGCCGGTCGTCACGTCAATTTCTACAACCTGCTTTCCTTCCATTTCCACCGTGCTTACCTTGACAAACGGCATCACATCCGGGGACAAAGAATCTTTCAGCGAATTCACGACCTGCAGCATCACGCCGTCGGGGTCGTCCACCCCAACAACCGCCCCGTCCTTGCGAACGCCGATGTAAACCGTTCCGCCCTCTGCATTGGCAAAGCCCATCACTTCTTTTCGGATGTCGGGGACATACGCCTGCTTGAATTCGATATTTTGATTTTCAAAAGACAGCATCACGCTGCTCCTTTCCTTTCGTTTCTTTCTTTTCATTTTAGATGAGAAAGAAAGAAAAGTCAATAGGCGCGGCGATGTATTCTTTCACGGGGCGGGTTTTCCCGCCTATGCGCCGCCCTTTGCACCTTATCCTGCACCATCTCGCAGTCCATCTCAATGTCAGCACAGGTGGTAATCTCCCGCCGCAGCTCTCTGATGCGGGCTGTGAGCGCCTGTATTTGCTCCGAATAATCGGCAGGGGTAGTTTTACTCTTCCCGCGATAGAGCGCCCTGCGCTGCGCCGTAAGAGTGCTATATTCAGCTTGCAGATTTTCTTTGTAAGTCAGCAGTTCGTCAAGCGTTGTGATTTGCCGTTTCCACAAAAGATCGCATTGCCGCCGATAGCGATTGTACTTCAAGAAATCATCGCGCAGCAGGTAATAGCACCGCTTGCCGACTTTGCCTTTATATGCTTTCCTCAGCAATGCACAGTAGCGATAATAGAAAGCCATAAACCCGGTAATTTTGCGGCATTTATAATTCAGCTTACCGCAATACCGTGCGCGGCGGCGAACAGGCTTAGGCTGCTCTTTCGGCTGCCGGCGTGGTGGATGAGGTACTGTTTGCTGCTTGTATTCTTGCTGCATTGCGGGCGGAAGTTTACGCAACTCTTGGAAGTAACTCCGCAAGGCGTCCTCGCTGAAGCGTGGACTAATCTTATCCAATCGAATATTTCTCTGTGCATCTTTGTGGCGCACAGCCATATGTGTAACCTTCGGTCCGTATTTCACCTTATAACCCATTTGCTGCAACTCTGCAATAAATCCGGCAAAGCTGTCTGCGGAAGCCATCGCCATTTCCACATCGGCTTTTACCATACCGCGCAGCGTGGGTGCGCCTTCTTTTTCGTGTTTCCACTCGCCGTAGGATTTCCCGTGTCCGTCTGTTTCCACAACAGACAGTCGATTTTCGCGGCACAGTTCATCGGAAACAGCTCGAATACCCTTGTAGTAAGTAGTAAAATCATTACGAAACATTCGACCATCCATAAACGAAACCGAGTTTACAACAATATGGTTATGCAAGTGGCCTTTGTCTAAATGGGTGCTGACGGTACATTCAAACCGATCTGCTAAGAATCGCCGTGCGAATTCGCAGCCAATTTCATGCACTTGATCCGGCGTTGCTTCTCCGGGCTTAAAACTTTGAATAATGTGATAGCCCACATTGCCACCGTTCAAAGGCTTGCCCCATCGTTGTTTCGTTGCCTGCATAATGCAATAAGCATTTTGCGGCATACAATTAAAGCCCGAAACATAAAGCTGGTGTTCGGTTTTATCCTTGTTCTGTGTGTAGCCGATTAACCGCTGCATATCTGCCGTACTGAAATATTCTGTCTTTTGCGGATTGGCAGCATAGTCTAAGCAGCCTTTTAGTTGCCCACGAACGGGCAAAATCTTTGTAATAGCCATTAACTTTTCTCCTGCATAAACTGCCAGATGCGCTGCATGATGCGGCTCGCCTCGGCAAGTTGAGCATTTTCAATCTTGCCTGTACTGTTAGCCAGCCGGGTAAGCTGGTTCAAATTGTTGCCGACTGCGGCTACCTGTGCTGCCAAGGCTTTATAGCTATCCGGCGGGCGTTCGCGTATTGTACAGCCACTAACCAACGCTCGGAGAAATGGCTCCATCTTCATACCGGCTGCATCGCATTTATTTTTCAGTTGATGGTATTCTTCTTCGGTAAAACGTACCGTTACTTGTTTTTGGCGTTTTAACATTTGCTTTCTCCTATTGGGGTCTTAGGGGCTTGCCCCTAACAAACGGTCGTTATGCTGGCATGACAGCATAATGACGTGCTTGCCGCACTGTCCGGGAACGCTATCACTTTCCCGGTAAAGAGAGTGAATCGTTCGTGTTTTCCTCTGCGTAAATCAGTTCAGCACACACAATTTCTTCGGCCTGTGCTTGCAAGCCTTGCATAGCTGCTGCCCATTCCAGCGGGTTACAACGTTTCATTTCTTCATTGATTTTGGCTTCCGCTGCCAATACTTTGGTAAGACTTTCAACTTGACGATGTGCCTCGCAGTCAATGTTCGTGAGGTGTTGTGCCAGCGTTCCATCCAACAACATCTGGTCGCGCTCCATTGGTCGATGCTCATCAAGGTATCGCGCTCGCATCATGCCGTATTTTCCAATGGTGTTGTCTGTGATTGGACCATTTTCCAACTTTGGAATCAGATAGCCGTTTACATTCACATATTCCATTTTCATTGTGTAACCCTTTCATTCTGCAAGCCTTCTGAAAAAGAGAGGTTGTTGTATGGCAAATTTTCTGCGCCGCCCTTTTTTCTTTTTCAGATGGTTTATTTATAGTATTTGATATAGTAATTACTAAGAGTATTTAATTATAGTAATTATAATACTACCTACATTACCGCCACTGCGCTTACCATAGGTGTGGTTACCACCGGTGCGGTTTTGTGGGTGGTGGTCATACCAGTAGGTACATTTTGTAGGGTATGGTTGGCTTTCGTCAGATTGGTGTTACTGATGTTTCCCTGTGCATCGTAATAAATCAGATACACACCGTTCCAACCGTTATTTGAATCACGCAGTTCGTACTCATAGCAGAATCGTCCGTGCTTGGCTGGACGAACGTGCGCAACCAAATAGCCGTTATTTTTCAGCATATCCCATGCGCGGTTAAAGGAGCGCTCGCCCTCAGTGCAGTGGTTCATCAGCCATTGCTTTGTCAGCGGCACTGCGGTATAATCAATACGGGCAGCAATCAAGGCATACAGCCCCTTAGCGCTCATGGATAAGCTATCGTTGAACAGCGCCTCATTCTGCACAACAGAATACCCTCGCGTTTTGCGGATAAAAGCGCCACTTTCGGCAGCAGAATTTGTATTTTTCACGGTAGAAACCTCCATAAAAGAAAAAAGACTTGGACTGAAATATAGCCAAATCTTCAAATTCTGTACAAATTTTTAATTTTCCCTGTGTTGTGCCAAAAAGTGTTGCCCAAAAAACGATTGTTGCCTAAATGTTGCCCAAACAGCCACAGGCAACATATAAAACGAAATAAGTCAAAATATCAAAAACAAGCGTAAGAGCAGAAAACAGACGTTCCAACGCAAAGCGGAATAAAGAGATATAAGACGAATACCTTGATGTACTTGACTCGAAATCAATTTGGCAGCAATGCCACGTGGGTTCGAATCCCACCGTCTGCGC